>Ga0164290_1000248_pt1 | contig 206232 bp, 148 predicted proteins | sample Micstemetagenome_FD_108782 | JGI IMG/M metagenome (GOLD analysis project Ga0164290, IMG submission 108782) | Contaminated culture microbial community from soil near Moab, Utah, USA - Microcoleus steenstrupii SON62 (Illumina Assembly) | ecosystem: Environmental > Terrestrial > Soil > Soil crust...
GAAGGCAGGACGCGCGTTCGAGGTGCTGTCGCGCAACAAGCTGGATGGGCACTTCGTCGCGTCACCGGCGGCCGCCGGCGGCAGGCTGTTCCTGCGCGCCGACGATCGCATTTATGCCGTAGGTGGTTGAGACCTAAGGAGTGGGGAGCGCCGGCATCCTCTCCTTGGGAATCCTCGGCAGCATCTCATCTCGCATCGCCAGGTGATACACCGCCGCCGCTATCACCATCGCCGACTGCCGCGCATCGTCTTCGATGACGCGCTCGTAGGTGTCGAGGTTGGTGTGCCAGGTGTGCGAGTTGTACTCGATCGGGTCCTGCTGGATGCCAATGCCCGGCAGGCCGGCCTCGTTGAACGAGGTGGAGTCCGTGCCGCCGCGACGGCGGCTCTGCGTGGCGTTGACACCGAAGAAGCCGTTGTCTTCGAAGGGCTTGGTGGCTTCGCGCAGGATGCGGGCGGCCTCGGCCGGACCGAACACCGACATGCCACGCGCGCGGCCGGTGCCGGAATCGATGTTGAAGTAGCCCGCGAAGTTGGCGTGCGCCGGCTTCGGGTTCTCGACCATGCCGAAGTGTTCCTTCACGTAGGCCTGCGAGCCGAGCAGGCCCTGTTCCTCACCACCCCACAGCGCCACGCGGATCGTGCGGCGCGGTTTCACGCCGATGGCGTTGAGGATGCGGATGGCCTCGAGCATGGTGGCGCAGCCAATGGCGTTGTCGGTGGCGCCGGTCGCCGAGTGCCACGAGTCGATGTGGCCGCCCAGCATCACCACTTCCTGGGCCTTGTCGGTGCCGGGAATCTCGGCGACGACGTTGTACTGCGTGGCGCCTTCGGGGTAGCTGCGATTGACGATGTTCATCTCGAGTTCAACGGTGGCGCCGCCGGCCATGAGGCGCGCGAGGCGGCCGTAGTCTTCGTTGCGCATCACCACCGTGGGCACCGCCTTGGCGATGTCGAACGTGCGGTTGTTGAAAGCGCGGATCTGGCCGTGCTCGCGACCGGCGTCGTTGACGCGGCCGGCGGCGCCGGCTGACACGAGGAACTGATCGAGCTGCTCGGCGACCTGCGCGGCAGGGACGACGTTCGGGTTGGGAGGACCACTGGGACCGCCGCCGGGAAAGCCACCGGCCGTCGGGTTGACCGGGTCGTACTGCGCGCGCACGTCGTTGTCTTCGCGGCGCTTCGGCGGCGTCTGGATGGCGACGCGCACTTCCGTGGCCGCGCCGACCATCACGAACTTGCCCTTCACCCTGGCGCGGTTGTCGTCAAAGAACCTGGTCAGCACATCCTTGGTGGGCTGGTTTGGGACGAGCAGCTGCACCGTCTGCGTGGTCACCGCGCCGTTGGTACCCGGTGTCCACGCCAGGGCTTCGGCCACCAGCGAATCCTTCACCGGCGCGGTCACGTGGACCGACAGCTTCTCGTTGGCCCAGCCGGGGTGACCGAAGTTCCACGGCTCGAGCTTGGCGTTCTTCAGACCCCACTTGGTGGTTTCGGCGACCACCCATTCCTGGGACGCCTCCAGGTTGGGCGAGCCGGTCAGGCGCGGGCCGTAGACGTCGGTCAGGAAGTGCAGTGTCCGCAGAATCTGGGAGTTGTCCGTTGCTTCGCGGCGGATCTTCCACTGGATGTCTTTGTCGATTTTCTCCTGCGCGGCCGGGGTGGTCATCGACAGCGCGGCAAGAGCTAACGTCAGGGCAAAGGTGGTGTAGCGCATGGCGCAATTCTAGTCCGGCTGAAGCCGGACACCACATCGACAAGTTACAATCGCTAGGTTATGCAGATCGCGAAACCCGCTGTCCTGAAGTCCGGCGTCACCCTTGATACCTTGCCGGCGCCGCGCCCGTCTGACTTGACCGGCGGCGATGCGAGCCGCACCATCCGCGGCAAGGCCCTGATCATCTGGGACCCAAAGACACCCGGCAAGAAGCTGGACGCCATCGACACCGACCAGATCACGCCGGCCGCCGACTGCGTGTCTGAAAGCCTCGAGACGCTGGACGAACGCTGGAAGGCCGGCTCGTTCCGCTACCTGATGCCCGACTTCCGCGCCCGCGTCCATCGCGGCGAAACGTTCGTCGTCGCCGGCGACCGCTTCGCCATCGGCAGCTCGCGCGAGATGTCGCCGGCCGGCCTCAAGGCGATTGCCGACGAAGTGGACCTGGAGATGGTCATCATCTGCGGCCACAACATGGGCGACATCTTCCGCCGCAACTCGTTCAACCTCGGTCTGCACGTCGTGCAGAGTCCCGAGGCGGTGGCCGATGCCAACGACGGCGACGAGTTCACTTTCGAGACCGGATCGCGGCAGATCGTCAACCTGACGCAAGGCAAGACCTACGCGCCGGTGCCGCTCAGCGCGAAGGAAGACGAGATTCGCCAGAGCGGCGGCATCTTCGCCGTTGGCCGCCGCGAGTTCCGCACGTCGGTGGAACGCCAGCCCGAGGTGATCTTCCCCGACGAGAAGCTCGCGCGAACCATGTCGACCACCGCGCAGATCGTGTGGGCGCACCGCGTCGACAAGGACGCTGTCGTGGCGCCGGGTGCCACGCTGCGTGTCTATGCCGACCTGCTGCCGGCATCCGACGGCACCGCGCCGTTCTCCATCCACACCTTCAACCAGATCACTGGCGGCAATTCGATCCTGCCGCGCCAGGCGGCGGTGGCCAACGATCACTTCGTCTTTACCGGCAAGGAAGACGATGACAAGCAGACGGGCATCGGTCGCCAGTTCGCGGCGTTCCACGACATCAAGAAGCCGTACTACGCGACGCCGGGCGACGGCATCTTCCACTTCTACTTTCCGGAACAGGGTCTCGTCGTGCCGGGACAGTTCATTCCCGGCGCCGACTCGCACAGCCGCGCCTACGGCGCCTACGGCGCGGTGGGCATGGGCGTGGGGTCGACCACGCTCGGTTTCGGGTGGTCCACCGGCTACATCTACTTCACCATGGCCAAAGAACGCCGTGTCACGTTCCGCGGCAAGCTGAGCCCGTGGGTGACCGGCAAGGACATCGTGCTCGAGCTGCTGCGCCGCTGGGGCGCGAAGCAGTCGCAGGGCATGTCGGTGGAGCTGGTTGATGCCGACAAGCAGTTGCCGATTGCATTCCGCAACACCATCGCCAACATGATGGCCGAGGCCGAGGCGCTGAACGGCATCTTCGCGCCCGACGAGACGACCTATGCCTGGTACAAGGCGAAGGGCATGCACGACCTGCCGTATCCGCAGTTCGGCTGCGGTCCCGACGCGCAGTTCGAGATCGACGAAGAGCTGGTGCTGAACGAGATCACCCCGATGATCGCCAAGCCGTTCAGTCCCGGCAACGCGTTTCCCGCCGAAGAGGTCGCGCGTGAACGCATCGAGTTCGACAAGGCCATGATCGGCTCGTGCACCAACGGCAGCTACGACGATCTGTTGTCGGCGGCGCTGGTGCTGGTGGCGGCCCGTGCCAAGGGCTTGGACAAGGTCCAGAAGGAGCTGGTCGTGTTCCCCGGTTCGGGCGGCGTCAAGCTGCTGATCGAGCGGCCCGATCCGCGGCTGGGCGGAGAGTCGATCGCCGATGTGTTCCGTAACGTCGGCGGACAGATCCGCGCGTCGTGGTGCGGTCCGTGTTTCGGCCAGGGCAGCGATGCGCTCGAGAAGGGCCAGCGCGCGATTACCTCGTTCAATCGCAACTGGCAGAACCGCATGGGGCTCGGCGGCGAAGGCTACCTGGCATCGCCGTCGGTCGTCGCCGCCTCGGCGCTGGCCGGCTACATGGCGCCGCCGACCGAACTCGGCCTGCTTTGGGACCCGGAAAAGTACGGCGTCTAGTTTGTGCCAGAAGGGGCGGGACTTCAGTCCCGCCTCGTCCCCGCCGACACCAACCGGCAGGAGCGGCAAATCTTCATATGTGAAGAAACTGACGCTGCTCCTGCTGTTCGTTCTCATCCCCACCCTCGAGGCTCGACAGGCGACGCCTCAATCCATCGCCGGCCAACTGCTTGCCGCCGATCGTGCGTTCTCGGTGGCGAGTAGCAGGTCTGACGTGGTGAATGGCTTGTCGGCGATGTTTGCCGACGACATCGTGCTGATGCATGCCGGCGGGATTGCCTCTGGCAAGGCCAACGCGACCGAGGCGCTTCGGCAGAACAAGACCAACGCCGGCGCGCGCGCCGAGTGGTCGCCGCTGCGCGCGGCCATCTCTGGCGACGGCCGGCACGGCTTCACCGCCGGCTTCATGAACCTGCGCACCGCCGATGGGAAGGAGACCCCGCTCAAGTACCTGGCGTACTGGGAGAAGAGCGCGGCCGGCTGGCGCGTGTCGGTCTACAAGCGGGGCCAGGCCAAGGCCATGCCGCCGTTGACGCCGATGCCAAGCGTCCTGCCCGCCGTGATCGTCGAGCCGACGAAAGACCCGGCGCTGATCGAGCAGTATCGCAAGAGCCTGTCGGATGCCGAGACCGCGTTCTCGAACGACGCGCAGACCATGGGCATCGGCCCGGCCTTCTCGAAGTACGGCAGTCCGGAAGCCATCAACCTGGGCCCGCCCGATGTGCCGGTGTTCCTCGTCGGCAACGACCGCATTGGCGTCGGCGTGGGAGGCGGGTCGCAGGAGCCCGGCAGTCCCGTTGCCTGGGGTGCAGACCTCAAGACGATCGTGGCGGCCAGCGGAGACTTCGGCGTTACGCTCGGCCACATCCATCCCAAGGCGCCGGGTGCCGACGGCAAGCCGCAGCCGGGCCGGCCGTTCTTCACCATCTGGCAGCGCGCACATCCGTCTGCGCCGTGGCGGTATATCGCCGAGTAACCGCGCCAGGCCCTACTGCCGCAGTGTCGATTCTGGCAGGTTGGCGTCCGGCTTCAGCCGGACCGAAAGGCGGGTTCGCACCGAACCGGGAAGTTCACCGAGTTGGCTACGAAGCACAAGTGGTGGGCCTTCTCGTGAAGTTGCGCTGCCAGCGCCGCGTCGCTGCCCGCCTGCAGCGTCGCCAGCGGACGCAGGATCACTTCCGTGAAGTGCCCGCCCGTCTCCTTCACTTCGACCATCGTCCCCACCGCCTCGTCCTCGTATGCCGTCACGACCACCCCGGCTTCAGCGCACAGGTGCAGGTACCACAGCATGTGACACGACGACAGCGACATGACCAGCAACTCTTCCGGGTTGTAGCGCGTGGCATCGCCGCGAAACGCGGGGTCAGAAGAACCGGGGATTGCCGGTTTTCCTGGGACCGAGTATTCGTGCGTTCGCTCGTAGCCCCGATAGTGAGCCGTGCCTGTCCCGGTGTTGCCCGTCCACGTCATGCGGATTGGATAGAAATGCGCCATGTCCCTGATTATCCGGCTAAAGCCGGATACCACATCGCTGCCCGAGCCCTGGTCCCTGATCCCCGACATGACATCCGTCACCTCAAGTGGTGACGGTCATCACTGGTGACGCCGTCGCTGTCCGGCGACGATGTCGTCACCATGATTGCGATTGACGTTCACGGGCTCCGCAAGTCGTACGGCGCGGTCGACGCGCTACGCGGCATCGACCTGGCCATCCAGGCCAGTGGCCAAATCATCGGCTTGCTCGGCCCCAACGGCGCGGGCAAAACCACGCTGGTTGAAATTCTCGAAGGCTTGCGTCCCGCGACGTCGGGCACCGTCACCGTGATGGGCCTGGATCCCGCGCATGCCGCCGGCGCACTGCGCGCGCGGCTCGGCGTGCAACTGCAGTCCACGGCGTTCATGCCGGAACTGACCGTCTCGGAAACGTTGAAGTTGTACGGAGCGTTGTATCCCCCTTCGCCAAGGCTACGGGGGACAAGCCCGCGGACGATTGCGGCAGCGGTGCTGACGCAGGTCGACCTGCAGGAGAAGGCCAAGGCGCTGGTGCGCACGCTGTCCGGTGGACAGAAGCAGCGCCTCGCCTTGGCCATGGCCATGCTGCACGATCCCGATCTCTACATCCTCGATGAGCCCACGTCGGGTCTCGATCCGGCGGCGCGCCGGCAGATTCACGACATCCTGCGAGCGTTGCGCCAGGCGGGGAAGACGGTGCTGATTTCGTCGCACTATCTCGACGAGATCGAGGCGCTGGCCGATCGCGTGGTCATCCTGTCGGCCGGCGAGATCGTGGCCGATGGCACACCGCTCGAACTGCTGGCCCGCGCGGCCGGTGCCTCCACGCTGTGGCTGGCGGTTGACGGCAGCGTCGACGCCGAACGCCTGGTGCCCCAGGCTGCCTACGAGGGCCTCGACGGCACGCTTCACCGGTATCGCACCACCGACCCCACGGCTGCCATCGTCGGCCTGGCCGAAGCCCTGCGCCTGTCGGGTGCGCGCCTCGAAGACCTGCGCATGAAGCGCCCATCACTCGAAGACGTCTATCTGCAGTTGATCGGCGCCGCCGCGGCCGCCTCGGTCCAGGAGTCCTGACATGTTCGTTCGCAGCCTGCTCGCGCTCATCGGCGGTCAACTCACCGAACTGCGCCGCTCGAAGACGGCGCTCTTCTGGATGATGTCGTTCCCGCTCGGCTTCCTGTTCCTGTTCGGCTTCGTGATGGCCCGCGGCGATGCGCGCGTGATGGCGGTGCTCATGCCAGGCCTGCTGACGACCACGCTGCTGTCGGGCGGTCTGTTCGGCGTGGCGCTGCCCATGGTGCAGCAGCGCGAGGAGGGGCTGCTGCGGCGTCTGCGTGTCACCCCGGTCCCGGCCGCGGCGGTCGCGATCGCGCATGGTGTGACGGCGGCGATGACCGGCTTCCTGTCGCTGGTCATCCTGATGACCCTCGCCCGACTCGTGTTCAACATGCAGATGGCCGGGTCGTGGCCGGCGCTGACCGGGGTCTACCTGTGCGGCGCGGTGGCCCTGATCCCGATGGGCCTGCTGGTCGGCAGCACCGCGCGCGACATGCGCACTGCGCCAGCGATTGCCAACCTGTTGTTCTTTCCGCTGATGTTCCTGTCGGGCTCGGCCATGCCGTTTGCGTTCCTGCCTGAAGGCGTGCAGCAGTTCGCCCGTCTGTTGCCGACGACCTATCTCGTTGATGCCTACTCCAGCGTGATCGTCCGCGGCGACAGCCTGGTGCCGATTGCGGGTTCGCTGGCCGTGCTGATCGGCATCGGTATGGTCGGCGTGGTGCTGACCTCGATGCTGTTCCGCTGGGAAGGCACTGAGCCGATCTCTCGCAAGGCGCTCGCGGCCATCGCCGTCGGGTTCGTTGCCGCCCTTGGTGTCTCGGCGCTGGCCGCACCGGCGTTCCGGATGGGCGAGCTGCAGGGCACGCGAACCGTCGTGGCCGGCCCTGCCGACGGCCAGGTCCTCGTGCTGCGCGGTGCGACCGTTCTCGACGGACTCGGCGGCCGCATCACCAACGCGCGCGTGGTGATCCGCGATCATCGCATCGCCGAAGTGTCGCTGGACGATGACAAGACCGCTTTGCCCGAGGGCGCGGTCGTCCAGGATCTCCGCGGCCGGTTCCTCATTCCCGGTCTGTTCGATTCCCACGTGCACTGGGGCGGATCCGGCGGTGCTGGTTCGTCGCCGGTGGAGATGACCGACGACCGGATGCTCCGCGACTTCGGCGCGACGCTGGCCGCGGGCGTGACCTCGGTGGTGTCGCTCACCGACAACCTGCGCGACATGCGGTCGCTGTCGAGCGCGGTCGCTGCGGCGACCGAGCGGGCGCCGCGGACGTTCTTCTCGGGGCCGTCAGTCACGGCGAAGGGCGGCCATCCCGCCGCGATGTTCTCGTTCCTGCCCGGCCTGGCGGAGCAGCTGACGCGCCAGGTGGAATCTGCGGAGGACGCGCGTGCGGCGATTGCCGAACTCGATCGCGAGCGGGTCGACTTGGTGAAACTGGTGCTCGAGCCCGGCTTCCCCGATCGGCCGCTGCCGCGCCTGCGCGAAGACGTCTTCCTCGCGGCAATGGCCGAGGCCAAGTCGCGCAAGATGCGAACGACCGTGCACGTCGGGACCGACGCCGATGCGCGCCTGGCCATCGAGTCGGGCGCCAACGGCCTCGAGCACAGCTCGCGCGGATTGAGCGATGCGACCATCGCCCTGATGGCGGCCAAGCGGGTGACCTTCACGCCGACGAACGTGGTGCTCGACTACGGGTGGCGGCGGCAAGTGGCCGGCGGCGCCGATCCGCTGGCGCGACGCCTCGCCCATCCAGGCATCCTCCAGTCACTACTCGACCCGGCCTCGCCGCTGGCGCCGTTCCTGAGGGAGGGCGACATGGCCACGAACATGGCGAAGGCGCTCGCGGGGTCGCTCGATCAAACCGCGCGCGCGATTCGCGCGGGCGTGCCGATCCTGGCGGGCTCAGACGCCGGCAACCCGGTGATCTTTCACGGGGTGTCGCTCATTCGCGAGCTGGAGTTGCTGGCGCAGGCGGGCATGCCGCTCGGCGAGGTGCTGAAGTCGGCGACCTCGCGGGCCGCCGACCGGCTGGGGCAATCGTCGCTGGGCCGCATCACCACCGGCGCGGTCGCCGACCTGGTCGTGCTCGAAGGCGACCCGACGGAACACACCGATGCGTACCGGCGCGTCAAGGCTGTCTACCTCGGAGGCCGCTCGCTCGATCTGAACACGCTGACCGAGACTTCGCCGGGCGCCTGGCGACCGGGCGTAAAATAAGGCGGCCATGTCACGCGTCATCGCACAATTACGCGCCCTTAGCTGGGAGTCGTACGCGTGGCTGGTCTATTCGCTGCCGTTCCTGCTGGCGTCGTTCGACTCGTCGTTTTCGGTGGTAGAGACGACGGCCATGCTCGCGGGTTACGTGGTCTTCCTGGTCGCGTACCTCTCGGCGCAGATCATGCGCGGGCCGCGGATCCTGTGGCTGATGGCGGTGATGGACCTCCTGGTGATTGCCTTCGGGCGGATGAATCCGGGCACCGGCAGCTTCCTGATCTACGGTGCGGCGATGGCCGCGCGGACCTTTCCAACCCGTGGCGCCGTCATCGCGCTGGCCGCACAGGTCACCGTAGGCGTGCTGATCGTGTTCGTGCTCGACCAGCCGATGTGGCACTACATGATGCCGGTGCTGGCGGTGCTGATCGGCGCCGTGACCATCCAGGGCGAGCGCACCGAGGCAGGCAATGCCAAGCTGCGTCTGGCACAAGCCGAGGTCGAGCGGCTCGCCAAGCTCGCCGAGCGCGAGCGCATTGCGCGTGACCTGCACGACGTGCTCGGCCACACCCTGTCGGTAGTCGTGCTCAAGAGCGAGCTGGCGCAGAAGCTGATCACCCGCGATGTCACACGCGCGGCCGCCGAGATGGCGGAAGTCGAGCGCATCGCGCGCGCGGGCCTGGCCGAAGTTCGCGAGGCGATCACCGGCTACCGGTCGTCGGGCCTGGCGGCGGAACTGGAGCACGTGCGCGAGACCCTGGTGGCCGCGGGCATCCAGGCCACCATCGACGCTGGTGCCGTGAACCTGGCGCCGGCGCAGGAGACCGCGTTGTCGCTGGCGCTGCGCGAGGCCACCACCAACGTCATTCGCCACGCGCAGGCGACCAGCTGCCACATTCGCTTCTATGCGCAGGATGGGTCGGTGCTGATGGAAGTGGCCGACAACGGCCGCGGTGGCACGGCGCCGTTCGGCAACGGCCTGACTGGCATGCGCGAGCGCATCCAGGCGCTCGGGGGTGTGCTGCAGCGCGAATCCGAACGCGGCACGCGCCTGCTGATCAAGCTGCCCATATGAGCATCCGCGTGCTGATTGCCGAAGACCAGGGCATGGTGCTGGGCGCGCTGGCGGCCCTGCTCGAAATCGAGTCCGACATCGAGGTGGTCGCCAAGGCCAGGGATGGCAGAGAGGCCCTCGCGCTGGCGGGGACGACCGATCCCGACGTGGTGCTCACCGACATCGAGATGCCGACGATGACCGGCCTCGAGCTCGCCGCCGAACTGATGCGTACCCGGAAGGGCCACCGGCCCCGGGTGATCATCCTGACGACGTTCGCCAGGCCGGGGTATTTGCGCCGGGCACTGGATGCCGGCGCGTCGGGGTATCTGCTGAAGGATGCGCCGGCGGAGAAGCTGGCCGACGCCATCCGCGGCGTCCACCAGGGGCTTCGCGTCATCGATCCGCAGCTGGCGCAGGACGCGTGGGGCGAGGCCGATCCCCTGACCGATCGCGAGCGGCAGGTGCTGCGAGCGGCCGAAGAGGGACTGGCCAGCGCCGACATCGCCAGGCGCCTCAACCTGTCCGAGGGCACGGTCCGCAACTACCTGTCGGAGGCCATTGCCAAGTTGGGTGTGACCAATCGCATCGAGGCGGCAAGACTGGCCCGGCAACGAGGATGGCTATAAGCTAGGCGCGTGAAAGTTGTCGTTGCGCTTCTGGCGCTCGGCCTGTCCTCATTCTCAACGGCCGGGCAATCACCGGCGCTGCAAGGCTTGCTGACCCGCACAGCGGCCGAGTTCCCGGGCACGGCCGGCATCTGGGTGAAGCACCTCGCCAACGGCGAGACTGCGGGCGTTCGCGACACCGAGCTGTTGAACAGCGCCAGCGTGATCAAGATTCCGGTGCTGGTGCTGGCGTTCCAGATGGCCGAACGCGGTGAGATCAAACTGGACGAGCGCATCGCCATCCGCCAGGAAGACATTCGCGGCGGCTCCGGCATTTTCCGCTACCACGACGCCGGTCTGCAGCCGACCTTCCGCGACGTGCTGTTGCAGATGATCATCACCAGCGACAACACCGCCACAGACCTGGCGATTGCGAAAGTCGGTGGCGTGGCGCGCATCAACGCGTGGCTGAAAGAGAAGGGATTCTCCAAAGGCTTGAAGCTGACGCAGACCACGGGCGAGCTGTTTGCGAAGTACAACGCGCTGCCTACTGGCGACCCGCCTTCGCGGCCGGAGGCCGCTTCGGCGAGGTCTCGCCGTAGCTCGCCTGATGCAGCGCGAGCGGAGGCGGACAGGAACGGCAAGACCAACAGCGACCGTGCCTACTGGCTGGGCGAGATCAGCGCGCGCGCGACCGGCCAGATGCTCGAGGCGATCGAGAAGAAGACCATCGCTTCGGCCGCCAGTTGTGACGAAATGTTGCGGATGCTGCGCGCGCAGCAGGCCGGGCAGCGGCGGTTGAAACACTTCATCAGCGTGCCGGTTGCGCACAAGACCGGCGACTTCCCGCCAGTGCTGGCCAACGACGTCGGCATCATCTACGCGCGTTCCGGGCCGATCGTCGTGTCGTTCCTCGGCAACGCCATTACGGGTAACTACGCCGACGCGGAAGACCGCATCGGCCGCTTCGCGCAGCAGCTAGTGGAGTACTTCGACATATGACACGTCTGTTCTTCGTTCTTTGTTATTCGTTATTCCTGGCGACGTCCGTGTCCGCACAGGAGCCAGCTCTGTGGCCGGGCGCGAAGTACGACCCGGCCATTCCCACCATCAAGCAGGTGCTGGGGCACGACCACGGCGAGGTGATCACGCCGCCCGAGGGCGTGGCGCAGTACCTGCAGGCACTGCAGAAGGCGGCGCCGACGCGGTCGCGGCTGATCGAGTACGCGCGCAGCTGGGAAGGCCGCCCGCTGTGGCTGATGGTGATTGGCAACGCCGACCGCATCGCCAGGCTCGAGCAGGTGAAGGCCGACCTGCAGCGGTTCGCGGATCCGCGAGCGGTCACGGCCGCGGAGTCGGAGCGGCTGGTCAAGGAACTGCCGGTCGTCGTGTGGCTCATCCACGGCGTGCACGGCAACGAGATCTCTTCGTCTGACGCGGCTCTCGCCGAGGCGTATCACCTGCTGGCCTCGCAGGGCGATGCCGGTGTCGACGCGGTCATGCGCGATGCGCTGGTGCTGATCGACCCCATGCAGAATCCCGACGGCCGCGCGCGGTTCGTGTTCCAGAACCTGCAGGGCCGCGCCGCCACGCCGGATGCCGCGCCGTACAGCGCCGAGCACGACGAGCCGTGGCCGGGCGGCCGTAGCAATCACTACCTGTTCGACATGAATCGCGACTGGTTCGCACAGTCGCAGCCCGAGACCCGCGGCCGCATCAAGATCGGTCTCGAGTACGTGCCGCAGATCACCGTGGACCTGCATGAGCAGGGCGGCGACAACGCCTACTACTTTGCGCCGCCGGCCGACCCGCTTAACCCGCACATCACGAAGAGCCAGATTGCCGCGTGGGAACTGATTGGGCGCGCCAACGGCGCCCGTTTCGACGAGCGCGGCTGGGCCTATTACATCCGCGAGGTCTACGACGCCTTCTACCCTGGCTACGGCGATTCCTGGCCGACCTTCCAGGGCTCGATCGGCATGACCTACGAGCAGGCCTCGGCGCGCGGCCTGACCTTCGCGCGCTCGGACGGCGATACCCTGACCTATCGCGACGGCGTCATGCACCACTTCAATGCGGCGATCACTACAGCGATCACCGCCGCCAACAACCGTGAGCGGTTCATGCGCGACTACCTGGAGTATCGGCGCAGCGCCGTGGCCGAGGGCGAGAAGGGACCCATTCGCGAGTACCTGATCGTGCCGGGGCACGATCCGTCGCGCGCCGAGCTGTTGGCGCGCAACCTGGCCACCCAGGGCATCGAGGTACGCCGCGCCGACGAACCGATCAAGCTGGCGGCCCGCACCCTGCCCGCCGGCACCTTCATTGTCTCGAACGCGCAGCCGACCGCGCGCATGCTGCGCAACCTGCTCGACCCGAAGACCGACATGCCGGCCGACTTCGTCCGCAAGCAGGAAGAACGGCGCAAGATGCGGCTGAACGATCAGATCTACGACATCACCGCGTGGAACCTGCCCATGTTGTTCGACGTGGAGCTGGTCACGAGCCCGGCGGCGGTGACGACCAGGGCGACGCCGGTGCCGTCGCAATACGACGCGGCCATGCCGGCGCGGACGCTGGCTGCGGCCAAGGTCGGCTACCTGATGCCGTGGGGCACCAGCGCCGCGGCGCTGTCGGCCGAGGCCCTCAAGCACGGCCTGCGCATTCGCAGCGTGGGCGGCGCGTTCACGCACAACGGCCGGCGCTATCCGATCGGTACGGCGTTCTTCCGCACAGCCGAGAACCCCGCCGATCTCCATGCGAAGTTGTCGGCGCTGGCACTTCGGCATAGCGTGGACCTGGTGCCGATCGATTCGTCCTGGGTAGACGAGGGCACGTCGCTCGGCAGCAACGATGTGCAGGCGTTGAAGATGCCGAAGGTGCTGCTGGTGTGGGACACACCGACCGGTACCCTGTCGGCCGGCTGGACGCGCTTCGTGCTCGAACGCCGTTTCGGCCAGAACGTGACCGCGGTGCGCACCAGTTCGCTGGGCCGCGCCAACTTCAACGACTACGACGTCATGGTCATGCCGTCGGGCAACTTCGGCGGCAGCATCAACGACGCGGTCCTCAATCGCGTGAAGGATTGGCTGCGCGCCGGCGGCACGCTGGTGACCATGGCCGAGGCGACGCGGTGGGCGACGGGATCCAGCGTCGGCCTGTTGGACACGACCGGCCTGCTTAAGGACGGTCGTCCCGATGTGCCGCCTCCCAGCGGTGCTTCAGGTGCCTCGGGTGCCTCAGGTGCCGCACCGAAGCCGGGCGAGGCGTTTGATTACGACAAGGCGATCCAGCCCGATCGCGAGCGGCCGGCGTCGCAGCCGGGCGCCATCCTGCGCGTGGCGCTCGATACCAATCACTGGCTCACCGCCGGCAGCGATGCCGAGACGCAGGTGATGATCGAGGGCAACCGCGTGTTCGCGCCGCTGAAGTTGAATAGCGGCCGCAACGTCGGCGTCTACGCGACCAAGGACAAGCTGATCGCGTCGGGGCTGATCTGGCCCGAGGCGCAGGACATCCTGGTGCAGAAGTCATTTCTCATGCATCAGCCGTTCGGCCAGGGCCATGTGATCGGCTTTGCCGAAGACCCGAACTACCGTGCGTTTACCGAGTCCACGATGCTGTTGTTCATCAACGCCGTGCTGCTGGGGCCTGGGTATTAGCCACAGAGGACTCAGAGAATTCAATTGGGGGAGACGATGACTAGAACCACCGACCCACGCGCGCGGCATCAGTTCGTCAAGTTCGTGTGTGCACTTGGCCTTCTGCTGGCAACGGCCACAATCGTCAACGTAGCGGCGCAAAGTGCGCCTTACTATCCACCCGCAGGGGCGTGGGAGAAGAAGACTGCTGCGGAGATGGGGCTCGATCCGGCGCTGCTGGCCGAGGCGGTGGCGTGGGCGCAGACGCGCGAGTCGCGGCGCGAGATGGATTTCTCCGATCAAGAGAAGATCTTCGGCTCTCTGCTTGGCTCGGTCCCGACCAAGCGCGCCAGGACCAACGGCGTCGTCATTTACAAGGGCTACGTGATTGCCGAGTTCGGTGACACGACGTGGGTGGATCCCACCTACTCGGTGGCCAAGAGCATGATGGCGACGGTGGCCGGTCTCGCCGTGCGCGACGGCAAGATTGCCAGCCTCGACGCGCCGGTCAGCGCGACGGTCAAGGACGGCGGCTACGACTCGCCGCGTAACGCCGAGGTCACCTGGAAGATGCACTTGCACCAGGAGACCGAGTGGGAAGGCGCCATGTTCGGCAAGAACCACGACTTCGTCGGCGCGGAGGCGTTTGGTGACGGCGAGCGCAAGCCGCGCGAGCTCCGCCGGCCCGGCACCTTCTACGAGTACAACGACGTGCGCATCAACCGCCTGGGCATGTCGTTGCTGCAAGCGTTCCGCAAGCCGGTGCCCGAGGTGTTCCGCGACGAGGTGATGGACGTGATCGGCGCCTCGAACTCGTGGAAGTGGCTGCCGTATCACAACAGCTACGTCACCATCGATGGCAGGCGGATGCCGTCGGTGAGCGGCGGCACGCGGTGGGGCGGCGGCGTGTGGATCAATTCATGGGACATGGCGCGCTTCGGCTACTTGTGGCTGCGCGGCGGCAAGTGGGGCGACAGGCAGGTGTTGCCGCCGGCGTTTGTCAAAGAGGCGCTGACCCCAAGTGCGCATGGGCCCGACTACGGCTACTTGTGGTGGCTCAATCGCGGCGGCAAGGGCCTGCCGGGCCTGCCGGCGAACGCGTACTGGGCGAACGGCGCCGGGACCAACAGCATCACGGTCTCGCCCGATCACGACCTGGTGGTGGTGTGGCGATGGCACCAGGGGAATCCCGCGGAGTTCGTCCGCCGCATCACCGCGGCCATTAAGTAGAGTCCGGTTTAACAGCGCCGTCACCCCTTGTCCAATGGCCAAGTTCTCGTCACAATCGCGCCCGATCCTACGGTTTTGTGGCTGAAACAACAGGTTCGTCCTCTTCCGCCCCCTCGACTCTCGCGCTGTGGTGCGCTCGCCCAGCCTCGGCAGTTGTCACACAGGGGTCAGGGAAACGGCCGGTGCTGTCCGTCTCTCACAGTGTGCCTGCCTCGCCTGGTCCATGTCAGAAACTCGTCTGAGCGCCCTCGCTGACGCCGTCGCCGGCGACGCCCCACTTAACTGGGTGGAGGCGGAGCTGAGCGTGTCGGGCGCTGACCAGGCCGTCGTGCGGCAACTGCAGGTTCTGGCCTCAGTCAGCCAGGTTTCCCGCAGCTTGACCCTGGTATGGGGGCCATTCGAGCTGCGCGAGCGCGTCGGCGAAGGTTCCTTTGGTGTCGTCTATCGAGCGTGGGACCGGCGATTGAACCGCCCAGTTGCGCTCAAGCTACTCCACGATGGGATGGCCGGCACCACCTGGCAGGACGGCATCATTCACGAAGCGAGGTTGCTGGCGGCGGTCGATCATCCCAATGTCGTGTCGGTTTACGGTGCCGATGTTCACGCGGGCCGTGTCGGCATCTGGATGAAGTACATTGAGGGAGACACCCTGAAGGCAATCCTGCTGGAACGTGGCCCGTTCAGCGCGGACGAGGCCGCGGGGATCGGCCGCAGTTTGTGTGGCGCGCTCGCTGCCGTCCATCGGGCGGGCGTCGTGCACCGCGACATCAAAGCCCAGAACGTGATGCGCGAGACCGGCGGGCGCATCATCCTGATGGACTTCGGCGCCGGCGACTCGGAATCGGCGGCGCGCAACACCAGCTTGAAAGGGGCCCCGGCATATCTCGCACCCGAAGTGATTCTCGGGGAGGCTCCGCCGACCGCGCACAGCGACATCTACAGCGTTGGCGTCTTGTTGTTCCACTTGGTTTCGGGAGAGTTTCCCGTCACCGCCTCCTCTTGGGATGAACTCAAGAGGCGGCATGCCGAGGGCGCCCGTGCGTCATTGCGCGATGTCAGGCCGGATACTCCCGACTGGTTCGTCCAGGCCGTGAATCTGGCCCTCGCGCCGGTGCCCGCCGATCGACCCGCGACGGCCGGTACGCTCGCGGCGCTTTTGTCGGCACCCGTCGCCGATCAGAAACCCGCGCGCGCTTGGTGGAACGCGGCGTGGCTCCGGCTGCTTCTGATTGTGACGGCCGTTGCCGGCGCCGCGGCGGTATGGCAGTCGGCTTCGGGCACGGTGCCGAGTGACGTCCGGCCGATCCTGGCCACCGGCCTGGCCCTGCGCAGCGTGGTTCCCGAAGGCGCGAGTGAGAGCATGCGGGTCGCATCGGCGGCGCTGCTCGATGGCCTGTCACACGGACTCCGCCGTGACCTTGGCATCCGTATCCCCACATCGGATACGCTGCACCGACTGGCCCGCCTATCGGACGAGGCACTGGTGAGCGCCACGCGAACGGGTGGGCTGCTAACGGTTACGGTGACACCTGCAGGGTCAGGTGGCGACTCCGGGCTGAACGTGTCATTGAAACTGGCTTCTGCAGCGGCCGGCTGGCCCACGGTGTTTAGCGGTTCCGTCCAGGGCCCTGAGAGCGAGGTCGCGTCCCTCGCTGCCAGGGCCATTCGAGAGATTGGGCGCGCCGTAGGCAACGACCTGCCCCAGCAGCCGACCCCGTCGTCGCCGCCAAGGGACTACTCGCTAGGCCGCTTCTTCGCTGCCAAGCTGACGGAGCCGGATCTTCTGGCAGCGCTTGGTCACTACGATCGCTCGATTGAAGAGCGTCCGGAGTTTGCGCCTGCCTATGCCGCGCGTTCAGAAGCCACAGTCTTGCTCTACGGCAATCATGGCACTTACAGCGCGGTCGAGGCGCTCACGCGGGCGCTGGCCGACGCTCGCCGCGCGATCGATATCGACCCCACGTTGCCGGGCGGCCACACTGCGCTGGCGTGGGCGTCGTATTACGTGGGGTGGGACTGGCCGGCCGCCGAGGCGGCCTTCAGGCTTTCGATCGCCGCCGATCCTCGCGACGGCGTAGCCCGCCACTTGTATGCCGACTTCCTGACGGCGATGGGCCGGCCAACGGAGGCACTGGAACAGGAACGGGAAGCCCTCGAATCGGATCCGGCGTCGCTGCGCTTCAACCGCGGAATCGGGTGGATTCATTTCTTCGCCGGCGACTTCGCGGCGGCGGCGGCGGCGCTCGAGTACACCCTGACGCTCGACCCTGGTTACGAGCATGCTCGCACGTTACTAGCGAGGGCTTATTCCCAGATGGGGATGCACGAGCGGGCTCTAAGCGAGATCAGACGAGTCGTGTCCGGGAATCCCAGCGCCGGGAACATGGAGGTGCAGGCACACGTGCTCGCGCAGGCCGGCCAACGCGAGGAAGCGGTGCAAATGCTCCGCGGCCTCTCCACCCAGGGTCGTGACCGCTCTGTCTACACCCGCCCGTACTTTTCGGCGTTGGTCTGGTCGGCCCTCGGCGACACCGAACGCGCCCTCGATGAACTCGAGCGGGCGTTTGCCGAGCACGACTCGACGCTGGTCAATCTGCGCGTTGACCCGCGCCTCCAGCCCTTGCATTCTGAACCGCGGTTCGCGAAACTGTGCCAGCGCCTGAGGCTTTCCTGACGGCGCGGCTGCCCCCGATCTCCCACAACCCAAGGCACCTTTACCCGGCGAGGATCCACGAATGGCAAAGAAGGCGAAGAGAGCGAGCCAACCCAAAGTTCAGAATGAAGCTGTCGTGCGCGTAAATTGCGCGAGCTCCGAAGTGATGATTGCCTTGCGAGCCTATCTCGGAGGTGTCAAAACGGGACTTGGCAAGAACCCCTCCAAGGCAGGAAAAAAGCGGCTGCAGGAAATCTCCGATCAGGAGAAGACCTTGCTCAGGATGGAGAAGATTCTTGAGAAGGCGCAGTTTCAAAGCCGCGGGGTCACCGTTATTTTCACCAAGGACCTGGATCGCGTGAACAACGACCTTGCGAGTGTCGGAGCAAGGACGCTCGGTCCCTGGCCGATCAAGAAGTGACGTAAGCTACCGGCAACTCGCTACGGATCGTCCCCAACTTCAATGCGTCCCAAGGCTTCCACCAATCCACCGCGGTCGAGTACCCGCTACGTCCGATGCGAGGGATTGGTGGGGCACTGGCTCCACGGCGAGTTCTGCCTGGAACAGCCGGGGACCGGCAGACGCGTCAAGCTGCCGGAGTTTTGCTGTCAGTTGCTCGCCCTCTTCTCGCAGCCGCGCACGTTCGACGATGCGATCGCTACGTTGCCAGCCGAGAATCGATCGCTGGTTCGCGGCCTTCTCCGGCGCTTGCGGGTCCTCAAGTTGTTGCGGCCCGCCGACGCTGTCCAGCAGCAGGAAGGGCGTTGGGCCAACTGGGGTCCGGTGACGCGCCTGTTCCATTTTTCCACTCGGGATATGGACTGGCTCCCGTCCTCCCAACAGCTCAGCTTCGAGCAGGCCCACGATGGAAAGCCGATGCCGCTGGTTGAGACCACCTCATCCAGATTGAGCCGTGACGTTCAGGCGTTACCACGAGCGTCTCTCAAGGGCGCATTCCCTCGCGTCCTGAAGCGCCGTCGCTCCTGGCGTTCGTTCGGCAAAGCGCCGGTACCCCTGGCCGCGTTGGCCCGCGCCCTCGACTTGTCGTTCGGAGTTCGGGCCGAAGGGCTGACTCACCTCTCCGGTCCTGTCAAACTCAAGACCTCGCCGTCTCCGGGCGCCACCCAATCGTTAGAGGCCTACGTGGTGTCGCTCAACGTCGAGAGTCTGAGTCGAGGGGTGTACTGGTATGACTCCAACCGTCATCAGCTGCGACGGATCAAGGGCACCGTCTCACCGAAGAAGGCGGGCGAATGGCTCAGCGGCCAATGGTGGTTCGAGCGAGCGGGTTTCATCGTCTTGCTGACCGGGGTGCTTGAACGGATTCAGCACCGCTACGAGTATCCACGAGCCTACCGGTCGTGGCTCATGGAGGCGGGTCACGTGTGCCAGACGTTCTGCCTCACTGCCACCTGGCTCAACTTGGCGCCCTTCTGTACACAAGCGCTGGCTGACAGCCAGATCGAGGAGTTCCTGGGCATCGATTCCGCCAATGAAACGGTGTTGTACGCGATGGGAGCCGGGACGCGGCCCGTGGGTACGACGGTGGGTGCCTGGCCGGTCGATCATCTCGAAGGCAATCCCTACGTTCCGGCACCCCCAACGGCGCGGCGAGGTGCCGTATCAGTCCGAAGGGCGCGGTAGGGCAACCGGTTCCAGTTTATCGGCCATCAGCCGCGCCAGCTTCTCGAGCGCCCTCGTTACGAACATGCGGGCGGCCTCGGGACTGGGCTTGTCCAGCAGCTGCATGATCTCGCCGTGGCTGCAACCCAACTCTAAGCGGGCGATGACCGCTTCGCGCTCCATTTCCGTCAGCTCATCGAGCGACTGCTGGTAGCGCCCAAAGGCTTGCTGGCCCATTGCCTGCTCCAGGGGCGACAACTCCGGCGACGTGGCGGCTTCGTCCAATTCGACGGTTCGAGGCCGCGAACCGTGCTTGCGCAACTGGTCCTTGATGCGGTTCGACGCGGCCCGTCTCAGGAAGGCCTGTACCGACCATTCACCTCGGTACTCGAACTGCTCGAACGTTCGGACGAGACCGATCAGTGCTTCCTGGACCAGATCCTCGGTATCGGTGAAGTCCCGCGCATACATCGGTAAGCGGCCGCTGCACCAGCGGTGCAGACGTGGCCGATAACGGCTCAACAGCAATTCCAAGGCGGGCTGATCCCCCCCTTTTGCTCGTTGGATGAGTTCGAATGACGACTCCAGATCCATCAGTGCAAGACGCCCGAATCTTACACCGACTTCCGACCGAGGCTGTACGCCCACACGGCGACCGGGCGTGAACTCCTTCCCCTTCGCGACTACTGGAGCGGCATTCGCGCCCAGTCCAGCATCGCGGCGCACTCCCTTGTCGCCTGGCCCTCGCCCCCCACCACGCAGCGCAACGCGCGCAGGATCCTTTCAAACCGGCGATACAGCGGCTTCTGCGAGAGGCCCTCACGGGCGGCAATCTGGCTGACCGACTGGCCCTCTTCGTATCGAAGACTCAACAGTCGGCGATCGGCGGCGGGTAGTGCCTTCAGGGCCTCCGTGAGGCTTTCGCCCAACGTCTTGGAGCGGGCACGCAGGGCTTGCAAGAGAAGTTGTTCCTCCGGGTTCGGATCGGCTGAGGCGACCTCCGGCACCACGGCCACCGGCGCCTCTCGGTGCCTTCGAGAGACTGCCTTCGCCGCGCGCTGACGGATGCGCTCAATTTGGTCCGAGCTGGTCCGGGTTTGTTCCGCGAGTGCCGCAAGCGGATACCCGTCTCGCAGCACCAGCCGTTCCAGTTCGATTGCCTGGGGCCCTCCCTGCCTGGCTTCCTGTGACGGCCGCCAGCGACCCCAGGCGGCGTTGCGATAGTCCAGGAGGATCCGATTGAGGACGATCCGCAGGAATGCAGAGAGCGGACAGTCCCCACGAAAGCTTGAGAGCCGCCGGCAGTCACCCTCAAGGAGCTGGATCCAGGCGTACGATCGGAAGTCCTCCTGCTCGTGGACGGGGAGCCGCCCGGCGCGACCAACCGCACGAATGGTGTCCTGAATCAGTTCAAACTCTGCGTCGAGTAGGGTTCTTGCGGGTGCGGGTCCAGTCTTCGGAAGCGTTTGGGGGGAAGGCATTGTTGGTCTCCTGCCCCCCAAAACGTATGCGGCTGGAAAACCGAACAAGGCACCTAAGGAACGTGTGATGACCCTCAGGATGTTGGAGAGTGCCGCCATGAAACGCCGCCGGCTCGCCTCCTGAAGCGCTTACCCAGATCCGCGGGAGTTCACCAGCGCCGCGCGAAACGCGTCGACCAGCGTAAATCCCAGGCGCCGCGCCTTCCGATACGTCCGAACGAACCTAGACAATCGTTTGAACATGGGCCTTTGGCGCGCATTATACGACTCCAACACGCGAGCTGCGCCAGAATCAATGCCGACTGCAGCAGGGGCTCCAGAACGCCGTGCAATTGGCCGCCGGCATGGGAACCGGGGCCTTCGGTCCGTCTGAACACAGCGAGGTCAGTTCGCCTCGCGCCCCTCAGAAGGATCTGCCATGAATGCTTGCCGTACCGCCCTCGTCCTTGTCGTGATGTTCGCCGGCGCTGACCTGCAGGCGCAAGAGGTCCTGCCCCTCAACCGCGTGCAGCTGGACGCCATCACCTTGAAGAGTTCGCCCGCCACCGACCCGTGCGACGACGGGTTCTCGTTTGCCGAGGCTCAGAAGGACATCGAGTCCAAAGACTACGAACAGATCGCGTCGTGCGCCCGGCTGCTGTCCAAGGCGGTGCTGGCGCTCACCGATGCCAGCCCCAGCCGCGACACCAACCAGAAGCTGATTGGCATCCGCGTGAACTACAAGAAGCTCAAGAAGTGGGGCAGCTACGGAGGACTCCTGAAGAGCGACTCGGCACGCATTGGTGCGAAGAAGGCGCTGGAAGATCTCGGCATTCAGATCGACGGCGCGCTGAAGTCTCGCGACCTGTTCTCCCAGTTCGCGGCGACCTTGATCACCGGCCCGACCTTTACCGAATCGCAAGGCAGTGGTTCACAGGGCGAAAGCAAGACGCTGGCGCTGGGCACCGTGGTCTGGGAAAGCCGCCACTTCGGCGACGAAACGCTCGCGCCAATCGACGTCAGCTTTGGCGGTCGCGTCGGCATTCAACCGGTTCTCACCATGGTGGCCCCTGAAGACGACCTGGGAGACGTCTCCGGCGCGCATCAGGCTGCACTCGTCTGGACGGTGGGCGTGAACCTGCACAAGCAACATCGCGGCATCAACGCCGAGAGCGGCGTGTTCGCGCGCACCGGCGCGGCACAGCTGACCGACGTGCCGAGCATCATTGAACGAGGCGATGGCTCCGTCCTGTCGTTGCCTGTCAACAACGGCGCCGGCAAGGCCGCCTGGCTCTGGGAAGGCGGGGTCGAGTTCAAGATGTTCGACAACCGGCTCGCGCAGGTGCACGCCGAGAAGGGCACCATCTCGCCCCAGTTTCACGCGAGCGTGTCGTGGAAACACGACGCGCGGTTCCGCGGCCAGGGGATGCTGGCCTCCTACAACCGGCCGCAGCATCGCCTGGTGTTCCGCATGATGATCGATGCGATCCAGGTCCTGGATCGGCGCGCGTTCGGCCAGGAAGCCAAGCCCTTTACCTTCGGTTTCGCCGTCGAACATGAGCGCCGCCTTTCGAACAGCGGCCAGGTCGTTCCGAGCGCGACTCGCTACCTGATTCGCGGGAACCTGAACTTGCTCAAGGGTCTCGCCAGCACGGACCTGCCGGCGAACGGTCAACCGTAGGAAGACGTCGCTCGAACCGCCGCGCAGAAAACCGCCGGCATGTCCGTCTATCAGCTGGCGCCGGAGTTCGCGGACGCCCAGCCGCAGCGACCGCGATCAGGCACGACTCGATTCTCGCCAGCTTCTTTTGCGATCAGGGCAGGATCGGTCATGACGCGTTGCTTCGCGCTGCACGGTACTGGGTCAGCATGGGTTCCATGTCGAACGCCAGGTTCCTGGTCCGCACCTCGAACGCAATCCGTTGCGACCGATTGCCGTCGTACAGCAGCCGCCCGTAGCGCATCACGCGGATCGCGAGATCGACCGGCGCGTCGTTGAGGACGACGAGGTCGACCCGCTGGCCGAGGGCAACTTCGAGCTCGCCTTCCATCGTGAAGCGAGGGCCGTTCAGTGTCCTGGCAGGTGGAGTGTCGAAGAGCACGGCCACGTCGACATCGCTGTTGGCACCGGCGGTGCCGGCGGCGGTCGACCCGAACAGGTAGACAGCAGCAATCCCCTCGCGCCCCGCGAAGAACTGGACGATGCGATCCTCGAGTGCGTCCACCGGGCGATTATAGCGGCTGCCGCCTATCCCGGACCCTCTCCCCAGTTCGTCCCAGCCCTTTTCCCGCTCTTGTTGACATCCGACAAGAGCGGGGGCATGCTCTTGTCGAATGCCGACAAGACTCGACCTGCTGCAAGGCACGCTCGACTTGCTGATTCTCAAGACGCTCGCCCTGGGGCCGCAGCATGGCTGGGGCATCTCGCAGCGCATCCAGCAGATCTCCGACAACGTGCTGCGGGTCAACCAGGGCTCGCTGTACCCGGCCCTCCAGCGCCTCGAGACCGCCGGGTGGATCGACTCCGAGTGGAGCACCTCCGAGAACAACCGCCAGGCCAAGTTCTACACCCTCACACGCACCGGCGCCCGTCAACTCAAGGACGAAACCCAGCAGTGGGATCGCATGACCGGCGCGGTGGCGAAGATCCTCGCCAGCGAAGGCTAGCGACGCCATGTGGAAACGGTTTCAGGCACTCGTGCGCGGCGGCCAGCTCGATCGCGGCCTCAACGCGGAGGTCCGCTTCCACATCGAGATGGAAACCGAGAAGAACATCGCGCAAGGCATGAGCCCGGACGAGGCGCGGACGCGCGCGCTCAGGAGTTTTGGACCGATGGAGAAACACAAGGAAGAAACGCGCGACGCCCGCGGCGTCAGCTGGCTCGAGACCCTCGTCGCCGACCTGCGCTACGGCGCGCGGGCCCTGGTGAAGCGGCCCGGCTACGCCGCGCTGGCCGTGCTCACGCTCGGCCTCGGCATCGGCGCCAACACCGCCATCTTCAGCGTGATCAACGGGGTGCTGCTCAAGCCGCTGCCCTACGAACACGGCGACCGCCTGGTGGTGCTGCAGCAGTCCCGCCCGCTGTCGGGTCAGCCGACGGTCGGCGTCGCCATCGCCGAGTACTACGACTACCGCCAGCGCGCCACCGACGTGTTCGACGGCCTGGTCGAGTACCACCAGATGAACTTCGACCTGATCAACCGCGGCGAACCCGACCGCGTCGATACCGGGGTCGTCTCGGCCAACTTCTTCGACCTGCTCGGCATCAAGCCCATCGTCGGACGCACATTCATCCCATCAGACGATGTGGAGGGGGCGGAGGCGGTGTTGGTCCTCAGTCACACCTACTGGCGCACCAAGTTCGGTGGCGATCCCAACATCGTCGGCCAGGTGTTCGAGATGAACGACCGGCCGCACCGCGTCATCGGCGTGCTGCCCAACGTGCCGCACTACCCGCAGGAAAACGATGTTTACATGCCGGTGCTGGCGTGCCCCTTCCGCGCCAACGGCGAGCGGCAGATGGCGCAGAACCGCCGCGCCTTTGCAGGGCTGAACGTGTTCGGCCGGCTCAAGCCCGGAGTCGAGCCCGAGCAGGCGGCCAGTGCGGTCGGCGCGATCTGCCACACGTTCACGCAGGACAACGCACCAATCTATCGGCCGGAAACATCCGGCTTCCGCGCGACCACCGTGCCGGTACGCGATGCGCTGACCAGCGGCGCGCGTGAACTGCTGCTGATCCTGCTCGGCATCACGGGCCTGGTGCTCCTCATCGCCTGTGCCAATGTCGCCAACCTCACGCTTGCGCGCATGCTCGGGCGCGATCGCGAGCTGGCCATGCGCACGGCACTCGGCGCCGGCCGTTGGCGACTGGTGCGGCAACTCCTGACCGAGAGCATGCTGCTCGGCGTCTTCGGCGGCCTCGTTGGGGTCGGCTTCGCCTGGGCCACCATCGGCTTGCTGACGACGTTCGTCGGCCGGTTCACGTCGCGCACCGGCGAGGTCACGCTGGACCCGGTGGTGCTGCTGTTTACGCTCGGTGTGTCGGTGCTCACCGGCTTGCTGTTCGGCACGCTGCCGGCGGTGGGCAGCCGCGTCGACCTGGTGGCGTCGTTGAAGCAGGGCGGCAACCAGGCCGGCGAGAATAGCGGCCGTCGCCGCATGCAAAGTGCGCTGATCGTCGCGCAAGTCGCAGTCTCGGTGATGCTGCTCGTCGGCGCGGGCCTGCTGCTCGCGAGCTTCTACCGGCTGCAGAGCGTTGAAACCGGCTATCGAACCGATGGCGTGCTGTCGGCGCAGATCTACGGAAACTTCTCGCGCTATCCCAACGTGAACGAGCTGCGGAAGCTCTACCTGCCGGTCCTCGAACGGCTGCAGGCCGCACCTGGCGTCAGTACCGCCGCCATCACCAACGCGGTGCCGCTCGGCGGCGGCGCGCCTGGCACCACCCGGTTCGACATCGAAGGCCGCGTCAGCGACGACCCGGAACGCCGGCCGACCATGGACGTGCGCGTCGCCAGCGATCAGTACTTCGACACCATCGGCATTCCCCTGGTGAGCGGCCGTACGTTCAACGCCCTCGACAACGACCAGACCCTGAATGTCGTGGTCATCAACCGGGCGATGGCGCGGTACTGGGATGGCGCTGACCCCGTCGGCAGCCGCATCTCGGTGGACCGCGGCCAGAACTGGTTCACCGTGGTGGGCGTCGTCGGCGACGTGAAGCAGTTCGGGCTCGCGCAGGACACCGTCGCGCAGGTCTACCAACCCCTGACCCAGACGCGCCAGGGCTTCGCCGGGCAGGTGCTGGTGCGCACGGCCGGCGATCCCGCCGCGTTCGGCACCACGCTGCGCAGCGTGATCCACTCGATCGATCCCAATCAACCCGTGGAAGAGGTGCAGACGCTGGACGACCTGCGATCCGAAGCGCTGGCGGCCCCGCGACTCACCGCCACGCTGCTCGGCGTGTTTGCGGCACTGGCACTGCTGGTAACTCTCGCGGGCATCGGCGGTGTGATCGCCACCTCGGTCACGCAGCGGACCAAGGAATTCGGCCTGCGCATGGCGCTTGGGGCACGGCGCGAGAGCGTGCTGCTGATGGTGCTGCGCCAGGGCTTGACGCTGGTGGCGATCGGCCTGGTGATTGGCATTGCCGGGGCGCTGGCCGGCGGCCGGGTGTTGTCGTCGTATCTCTACCAGACGGCGCCGCGCGATCCGGCGATCTTCGCGGCCGTGGCCGCGGTGTTCCTGCTGGCCGGCGTACTGGCGTGCCTCATCCCGGCGCGCAAGGCGACGACGGTGGATCCGCTGATCGCCCTGCGAGCCGAATAGGCGGCCTCGGGGGGCTCGCTTGCGCGTGGGGCTCGGCGCTTCGCGCCTTCGTGGGGCTCGCTTCGCTCGTGGGGCCCCAGGAGGCCGAAGGCCGACGCCCACGAGCAAGCGAGGCGCGAGCCCCACGAGTGAAGCGAGCCCTATTTCCCGTCGAGTTGTTCGATGGTCGCGGTCGAGGGCTGCCGGGTCTTCTGCAGCCGGGCCGCCACCTGCTCCGCACCCTTCATCACGCGCAGCACGTTCAGTCCCAGCAGCTTCCTGATGTCGTTGTCGCTGTAGCCGCGCTTCAGCAGTTCCGCGGTCAGATCCGGGTATTTCGACACGTCTTCGAGACCGCTGACCACCGAGGTGATGCCGTCGAAGTCGCCGCCAATGCCGACGTGATCGATGCCGGCAACCTTGCGGATGTGATCGATGTGGTCGGCGACCTGCGCCAGGGTGGCCTTCGGCGGCGTCTGTCCCTTGCGCTCGGCTTCCGGTTTCGCGTCGAAGTCGGCGACGGCCTGGGAAATGAAGCCGGGCACGAACGTCACCATCACCACGCCACCGTTCTTGGCGGTGAGCTGTAGCACGTTGTCGGGCACGTTGCGGGGCACGTTGCACAATGCCTTGGCCGACGAGTGCGAGAAGATCACCGGCGCCTCGCTCACGCGCAGGGCGTCTTCCATGGTGTCGGCAGAAACGTGGCTGAGGTCGACCAGCATGCCGAGCCGGTTCATCTCGCGAATCACCTCTTCGCCGAACTTCGACAGGCCGCCCACCGCCGGCTTGTCGGCCGCGGCGTCAGCCCAGCGCAGGTTGCCATTGTGGGTCAGCGTCATGTAACGAGCGCCGAGCGCGTAGAACATCCGCAGCGCCGGCAGGGAATCGTCGATCGAGTGGCCGCCTTCCATGCCGATTAGCGAGCCGATGCGGCCGGCCTTGAACGAACGCTCGATATCGGCCGCGGTGTAGGCCATCTCGAGTGTCTCGGGCCAGCGCTTCACCATGCGGTGCACGATGTCGATCTGTTCCAGTGTCACGCGGACCGCTTCCTGGCCCTTCATCGTGGACGGCGTGTAGACCGACCAGAACTGCCCGCCGACGCCGCCGGCGCGCAGGCGCTGGATGTCGGTGTGCAACGACGGCACCGGTTTGGAAATGTCGGCCTTGCCGAGGTCGCGGCCGGGATCGAGGCCGCGCAGGGCCCAGGGGTAGTCGTTGTGGCCGTCAATCAGCGGCGTCTGCTTGTGCAGGGCCCGGGCCCGCGCGACGAAGTCCTGCGCCGCAGTGCCGCTCCCGATGGTCACGAGGACGAGGCCGACGAGCGCCAGCGAAACGAGGTATCGATACATGGCGTCATCCTGACACAAGCCGCCGCGTCTTTCGACTCCCGACTCCCGGCTAGATCCGTAGCAGGGTGTCGCGGAGGACGCGCGCCTGGATGCGGCTGACCGACAGCGCCTGGCCATTCGACATCTGCACCTGGTAGGTGCCGCCGGGCATGGGGCTGACCTTCTGGATCTGATCCGTGGCCGCCAGCGTGCCGCGGCTGAGACGGACAAACCGCCTGGGGTCGAGCCGCGACTCGAGCGCGTGCAGCCGATGCGAGATCGTGTAGCGCTCGTTGCTGATGGTGGTGAGGTGCAGCAGCTCGCCGTCGGCGACAATCGAGACAATCTGCCGCACCGGCAGAATCGCCGTCTCGTCGCGACGACGAACCGGGATGCGCTCCAGGTAGGTACGCCTGGTAGCGGTGTCGAGAGCGGCAGAGGCGGCCGTCAGGCCCTTCGTGCGGTCCGCGGCCGCGCGGGTGCGCGCGCGGTCCAGCGTGGTCGCGAGGCGGTCCCGGTCGACCGGCTTCAGCAGGTAGTCGATCGCGTTCAGCTCGAACGCCTGCACCGCAAACTCGTCGTAGGCGGTGACGAAGGCAATCGACGGCGTGGCCCCGGCCTTCACCAGCCGCGCGACATCGAGGCCGCCGGCCTCCGGCATGTTGAGGTCCAGCAGCGCGAGGTCCGGCTTCTGCGCTTCGATCAGCGCAATGGCGTCGGTGCCGCTCGCGGCCTCGCCCACGACCTCGACATCGGGAAACGTCTTCAGCAGGTTGATCAGGAACCGGCGGGCCGGCCGCTCATCGTCGGCCAGCACGACCCGCAACAACGTGGGCATCGCGATCATCCTCGTTCATTCCGGCCGCTTCCGTGAGCGGCATTACCAGTTGGGCCACCGTGCCGCGTCCGGGTTCGGCGGCCAGCGTCAACGAGGCGCCCTCGCCGTAGTGACCGGCCAGCCGCCGGCGGACGTTGTCGACCCCCAGGTGCTCTCCGCCATGGGGTGAGCCGGGTTGCAGCGGCGCACCGGTATTGCGCACTGTGATGGTCAGACCACCGTCGCCGGCGCTGGCCGTGATCTCCACGTCGCCGCCGGTGGTGCTCGGCGCGACGCCGTGCTTGATCGCGTTCTCCACCAGCGGCTGCACCACCAGCGCCGGAATGCGCAGGCGGCGCAGCGCCTGCGGCACATCGATGCGCACGCGCAGGCGTTCCTCGAAACGCTCGTGCTCGATCTTCAGGTAGTGTTCCACCAGCTCGATCTCGCGCCCCAGCGTGGTGAAGTCCCCCTCCGACCGCAACACGCCCCGCAGCAGAGCGGTCAACTGCATCAACGTGTTCATGGCCCGCGGCGGCGCCGACTCAATCAGGTAGCCGATGGTGGTGAGCGCGTTGAACAGGAAATGCGGGTTCACCTGCGCGCGCAGGGCCTTCAGTTCGGCCTCGGCGGTCAGCTTCTGCATTTCCTCCTCGCGCAGCTGGGCCTCGTAGCGCTCGTGCGTCAGCCGGATCTGATCGATGCGGCGGGCCGCCGTGGCCACCACCGTGTCGACCAGCGCGAAGTCGTCCGACAGGAGGCGGCGCCCGCCGGTCAGCTCGCCAATCCGGACCACGTAGCGCGGCCGGTCGGTCGTCGCGACCACGACCTGCGCGGTGACCGATGGGTCGGCGGGTTCGCCGTCTTCGGCCCACCACGCGCGTCGCGCGTCAAGCGCCGGCGCCAGCCGCTCGACCACCGTGTCGAGCACGCCTTCAATCGCGTTCTGCGACTGCACCGCCTGCCCGATGCCGGCACCCAGTGCCGCGTAGTCCATGCGGCCCAGCAGCGACTGGTCGACGAAGCGGACAATGCGGCGATGCAGCCAGGGCGAGACCAGCGAGGTGGCGACCCACAACGCCATCAGGATGCTGGCCGCCAGCGGGCCGGCCGGCATCGACATGGCCAGGCTGTAGCCGGCGAAGGCAATGGCCACGAGGGCGATCAACGTCAACGCGCGCTTGAGGAACAGGTCGGCCAGCGCGAAGCGGTAGTCCTGGTAGAGGATGGCGAAGGCCAGCGGAATCGCCGCGTGGTGGCCGATCAGCTCCACCGCCCAGCCGTCGGCGGCGGCGTGGAAGCGGCCGAGGTGCGAGGCCGAAACCGCGAACAACGCCAGCGCCAGCACCCACAACACGCGCTGGCCGTTGGCCTGCGTCCGCGTCAGCACGCCGAGCGCGAGGATGATCAGGCCGTAGCAGACCGTCAGGATCAGGAACGCGAGCGACGAGGGTTCCGGATCGCCGGTGACCACCGTCTGCAGGTGCAGCACCGACGCCGAGAGGCTGCAGCCATAGGCGATGGTGGTTAGGATGAATCCGCGCGGCAAGCCGCGGGCGACCGAGTGCACCACCACCGCCGCCAGCAAGCCGAGCGCCGGAAACGACATGGCCCACAGGCCGATCGATTGGTTGAAGTAGCCGAGCCGAGGCAGGGCATACGCGGCCAGCTCGCCGAGATTCCACATCAGCCCCAGCACCCCGGTGGCCAGGGGCAGCAGGTTGCCGCGCGGCGAGCCGCGCAGCACCAGCGCCAGCAGCATCGCGTACAGCGCCGTGCCGGTGACGAAGCCGACCAGGTTGAGCACTTCCGCCGCGTTCGGCGCGATCACTCATCGATCTTAGCCAAAGTGTCCGCCTCCGCGGCTGAAAAGCCGCTGCGGCGAGACCTCGCCGAAGCTCGCCAGAGAGTGAACTGGCGAGCGAAGGCGGGCCGGGGGAGCGAAGGCGGCCAATGAGTGGGCGTTCCGGGCACATCAGTGGCTAAGGAGAAGCCACGAACTGTCCCACCACCGGGTGGTGGTCCGAGCCGAATCTCGCGTCCTGCCGGCTCGTCCGCGCCACCCAACCGCCGGCCAGCCGGAAGAAGAGGTAGTCCAGCCTTCCCATCAGGTGGGTCCGCCGCCGGTCTTCAGACGCCAGGCTGGTCGACCACTGGCGCATCAGCCCGTAGGCGTCCTCGCGGTCGCCGCCGCGGATGGTGTTGAAGTCGCCGCCGATCACGACGCCGGCGCGGCCCGAGGCGGGCGCGAAGTCCGAGGCCCCGACCAGTGACAGGATCGCCCGCACCTGCCCCGGACGCGGGTTGTGAAACAGCCATAGCGATCGCGGCGAGCTGACCGGCTCGAGATGCGCGCTGAGCAGCGCCAGTCGCTCGAGCCCGCGATCGGTGCGCACCGCCACCGTCGCGCCGACCACCACCCGGCGCTGGCGCGCCAGCGGCAGTTCGAGCGCGCGAACATCGAGCAAGGGTTCGGTCGAGACGATGGCGCTGCCGCGGTCTTCGGGCATCTCGCGGCCATTACGCATCGACGGCACGTACCACAACGCCAGGCCCAACGATTTGGCGGTGGCGAGCGCATCGGCGGCGTACGGATCGCGCGGCAGGATGCCAAACGCCGAGCGGGCATCGTCCGGAAACTCCGGAACGGCGGCGCCACGGCGGTAGGCTTCCTGGATTAACAGCACAAAGCGGTGGACCGGCTGGCCGCCGGTCAGGGTGCCCGCACGCAGGGCACGGATCAGTTCAGGCAACCGGCCCTCGGCCAGGTGCGCATTCCAGGTCACGACGATCACCTCGTCGAGACGCGGCGGCCCAGGCAGCGGCGTGTCCGGCTGCGCGACCAGGACCGGCGGCCCAACTGCACGGCACCATCGATCGAGTTGGACGGTATCGGCGGTACTGCTGTGGTGCCACGCCAGCGGCCGGCCATCGAGGGTCTCGGGCCGGGCCAGGCAGGGGGTCGCGCTGTGCTCAAGTGTGGCAGGCCCCGTACTGCCTACGTAGAGGGCGATGCACGCGCACGCGAGGGCGGTAGAGAGAACGCGCATTCAGTACAATGGCCTCTGCATGTCGCGTACCACTGATGCCACCAAGCTTTCGGGTCTCGCCAGCCGATTCGGCGCGTTCGTGGCCGAGCGCCATCCCTTTGCGTTGACCTTTGCGCTCGATGCGTTCGAGGCGGCCGGTCTCGGCGCCATCAAGAGCCGCGATGCGGCCAAGCTCGACGCCGCCCGCACGCCGTTCCGGCGCGCGCTGGCCAAGGCGCTGTACGACCAGGTTGCGGCGCCCGAGGGCATTGCCGAAACGACGCCCGGCACCACGGCGATCCGGCGGCTCGAGCAGGCCCGCGCCGAAGTCGTCGACGCGTGCGATGGCTTCCTGCGCCGCGCCGCCATTGAAGCGTCGCTGACCAAGGCCGAGCGCAAGGAGATTCTCAAGGGCATGTGCCTGACGCGCAGCGTCGACAACCGCCTGAAGCAGTTCTTCATGGGCGGCGAAGTGCGCTGGGGCGACATGGCGTTCCAGGGCAAGGGCTTCCGATCGCTCGGCCAGGAGGCCATCTACGCAGGCGCCATCCGCCTGCATCGCGGCGCGGCGTACCGGAACGCCGATGGCACCTGGCGCGGCGACGTGCTGGCGCCGGTCATTCGCGATCTCGGCATGACGCTGGCGATGCGTCACGACGAAGATGCGATTGCCATGGTCCTGCGCGCGCAGATGGGCAAGTCGGGTCCGCCGATGGACGGCAAGGACCTGCACACCGGCGACTTCGAGTGGGGCGTGCTGCCGGCGGCCGCGCCCCTCGCCGTGGGTTCGCTCACCATGGCCGGCATGGCCATGGCGTTCGCGATCGAGAAGAGCGCCGGGAAGAGTGATCGCGTCGCGCTGTCGTTCATCGGCGAAGGCGGCTCGTCGCTCGGCGAATGGCATGAAGCGATTAACGCCTGCGCCGCCGCCAAGCTGCCGGCGGTGTTCTGCCTGCAGAACAACCAGACGGCGCTGTCGACCCCGGTCCGCGACAACTCGGCCGCGAGGGTGTTCGCCGACAAGGCGGCCGGCTACGGCATTCCCGGCATCACCATCGACGGCACCGATCCCGACGAAGTGGCGGCGGCCTTCACCTGGGCGGCCGAGCGGGCGCGTGCCGGCGAGGGTCCCACGCTGATCGAAGTCGTGGCCATGCGCATGTGCGGCCACGCGCATCACGACGACATGTTGTACCTGGGCAAGGACCAGCCGCCGTCGTGGGACTACCACCAGCTGTTCGATACCGGCTATGCCGTCCGCGAGACCTACGAGTACTGGGCCAAGCGCGATCCCATCCCGATGTATGCGCGCCGGCTCGAAGCCGAAGGCGTGATCAAGGCCGGCGAGCTCGACGAGATGAAGGCGTGGGCCGACGCCATGGTCGATCGCCAGGCCAGGGCGGTGATCGAGGCGCCGTGGCCGCGGCCCGAGATGGCGGGCGTCGGCGTGCACTTCGACGAGACCCCGCGCGAGCGCATCGAAGTGCTGGAACCGGCCTTCCGCCTGGCGGTGCCCGCGACCGCCGACCTGCCGGCGCTCGACCCGGGGCTGCCCTTCGACAAGAAGGGCAACACCTTCCTCGAAGCGGTCATGCTCGGCGTCGGCGATGCGCTCAAGGCCGACCCGCGCGTGTTCGTCTATGGCGAAGACGTCGGCGGCCAGTACGGCAATGCCTTCCTGCTGCTGCGGCCCTTGCTGAAGGAGTTTGGCGATCGCATTCGCAACTCGCCGCTGGCCGAAGGCGCCGTGCTCGGCGTTTGCGTCGGCGCGGCCCTGGCGGGGCAGCGGCCGATCGGCGAAATGCAGTTCAACGACTTCGTCGCCACCGGCTTCAACCAGCTGGTGAACAACGCCGCCAAGATTCGCTACCGCTGGGGCGGCAGCGTGCCCATGGTCGTGCGCATGCCGTGGGGAGGCCTGCGCCATGCCGGCCCGTACCACAGCCAGAACACCGAGCCGTGGTTCTATCGCACGCCTGGCCTCAAGATCGTGGCGCCGTCCACGCCGGAAGACGCGCGCGCGCTGATGGCCGCGGCCGTGGCCGATCCCGATCCGGTGCTCTTCTACGAGCACATCGCGCTCTATCGCGATCCGCGCGTCAAGCAGGTCCTCGCCACAGAACCGCCTGCCCCGGCGGTGATCGGCAACGCGGCCCTGCGCCGAAGCGGCTCTGACCTGGTGATGATCTCGTATGGCGCCTACGTGCATCACTGCATGCGCGTAGCCGAGAAGCTGTCGGCCGACGGCATCGAGGCGTCGGTGCTCGACCTGCGAAGCCTGGCGCCGCTCGACCGCGAAGCGGTGCTGGCCGTGACCCGGCACTGCAATCGCGTCCTGATCGTCCATGAAGACTCGCGGACCGGCGGCATTGGCGAAAGCCTGGCCGCGATCATCCAGGAAGAGGCGTTCGAGGCGCTCGATGCGCCGATCCGCATTCTCGGCGCGCTCGATACGCCGGTGCCGTACTCACCGCCGCTCGAAGAGGTGTTCCTTGTTAGCGAGGCCGAAATTCAGGCCGCGGCGATGCTGTTGACCCGCTACTAAGAACAGGGAGAGTTCCGATGATTCATGCCCGCATTCTTGCCGTTGTTCTCGTCGTCTTTGCCGCCACGGCCACCGTCGGCGCCGACGTTCGCACCGACCAGCGCGTCAGGTTCCAACTGGGCGGCGCCATCGGCAAGCTGGTCAACATGTTCGGCGGCAAGGGCGCGCGTGAGGGCATCACGTCGACCGTGGCCGTGAAGGGTGACCGCAAGTCGACGATGTCCGACACGTCGGGGCAGATCATCGACCTGGCGGAAGAAAAGGTCTACGACCTCGACATGCGGCGCAAGACCTACAAGGTCACCACGTTCGCCGAGATGCGGCGGCAGATGGAAGAGGCGAAGCGCGACGCCGAGAAGAACGCCCGCGAACAGGCCGGTGAGCCGTCGCAGCCCGCCGAGAAGGATCCCGACGCGAAGGAATACGAAGTGGACTTCGACGTGAAGAACACCTCCGAGACGCGCACCATCAACGGCTTCAGCACCACCAAGAGCGTCGCCACGGTCACCGTCCGCGAGAAGGGCAGGACACTCGATCAGTCGGGCGGGCTGGTGATGACCACCGACATGTGGATGACGGCCAGCGCGCCGTCCACGCAGGACCTGGCCGACTTCGACCGGCGCTACGCCGAGAAACTGTTTGGCCCCATGGTGACCGGCGCCTCCGCGCAGGACATGGCGATGGCCATCGCCATGTATCCCCAGATGAAGCCGGCCCTCGACAAGATGCGCGCCGAAGGCGGCAAGATCTCAGGCACGGCGATTCTGACCGAGGTCAAGATGGAGTCGGTGCCGCCCGGCACCGCGAACCAGGCGGCCGCCGCGCCACCTGCCGCCGAAGAACCCAGGCGACGTGGCCTGGGCGGCATGCTGGGCGGATTGAAGAAGATGGCTGAGGGGGCGGAGAAGGGCAACAGCGCCAAACCCGAGCGTGCCGTCATCATGACGACCTCGGTGGAGATGTTGAAGTTGACGACCGACGTCGACGCGGCGTCGGTCGCCCTGCCTGCGGGTTTCAATCAGTCGAAGTAGGCGTCCGGCCGGGCCTACTTCTTCTTGCCGGTGAAGTCGGCCTGGCCCATCCCGAAGTCGAGCATGCCCTTGATCGAGTCACCGTCGACTTCGCCGTTGACCTTGATGTCGAGCGGGCCATCGGGGCCCTGGATGCTGAAGGCCAGCTCCAGCGTCTTGCCCTTCATGGTGCCCTTCAGTTCGGCGGTGCCCTGCGGACTGTCGATCGTCCCGGTCACGTTCTCGCCGTCCTGCTTGAGGTTGGCCCCGGCGGTAATCGCGCCCTGGGGACCGTTGATGTTCAGTTCCCACGCGCCCGACACACTGCCCTGGGCCCGCGGAGCCACACCGAGAACGAACGCAAACACCACCGCCAGCGACAACACTCGAAACATGGAAGCCTCCACCAGGTATCCGTGAAAAAGCAGACTCAACAGTAACAGATCAACCGCTCAGCGCTCGTGACCACTCACTTGCGCGCGGCCGGGGTCAGCGACGTCTCGCGCCGCTCGCCGCCGCGCATGTAAACCACCTTGGCGGGCTGGCCGATCTTCAGCAGCTCCAGCGCGAAGGTGTAGTCGTAGATGTTGGTGATCGACTGGCCGGCGATCTCGACGATCACGTCGCCCTTGGCGAGCCCGGCCTGTTCCGCCGGCCCGCCGCCAATGACGCCGCCGAGCAGCAGGCCCTTGATCTCGGACGCGTAGTCGGGAATCGTGCCGGTAAACAGGCGCAACCCGCCGCGGCCGCCGGTCTCGGTCTTCTGCTCGACCTTCGTGAACTGCGGCGCCTCGGTTGAATCCATCAGCCGCCTGACCACGCCGCCGGCCAGTTCGCCCACCCGGACCAGGTCTTCGTAGTTGATCTTCTCGGCCGTGTCGCTGGGCTTGTGGTACTCCTGGTGCGCGCCGGTAAAGAACGTCAGGCACGCGACCGCAGCGGTGTTGAAGCTGCCGACGTCGGTCGGCTGATAGGGGTCTTCCTGCAGCACCAAGTCGAACCCGGCGGCGACGTTGGCCTGCTCGAGCAGCCGCGGCCACATGGCGCTCGTGCCGGTCGCCTGCACCGTGAGCTTGTTGTCGGCCACGCGGCCGACCATGTCGAAGTTCAAGTACGCCGCCATCTGCTCGAGCGGAAACGGCGGCTTGGTCACGAAGGCGTTCGAACCGAGCAGCCCCAGCTCCTCACCCGACCAGAATGCCAGCAGCAGGTGGCGCTTGCGCGGTTGCTGGCTGAAGGCCTCGGCGATGGCCAGTACCGTGGCCGTGCCCGAGGCGTTGTCATCGGCACCGTGGTGAATCTGGTTCGCCTCGTCCTTGCCGGCGAGCGAGTTGCCGGCGCTGCCGCGGCCCAGGTGGTCGTAGTGCGCGCCGACCGCTACCCACGGCTTGCTCACACCGGCGACCTCCGTGGTCGCGGGAAGATAGCCGACCACGTTGTTGCCGGTCTGCTGCTGCCGAATGACGTTGGCCTTGACCGTCACCCTGATGCCCGGGATGGCGAAGCCCGCCACGTGCGGGTTGCCGCTGTCGAATTCCTTCTGCACCGCATCCAGGGACTTGCCGGCCGCGGCCATGATCGGCGCGAAGGCCTCGCCGCTGACGCTGGCGGCGGCAATGCCCGAACCGGCGATGGCCGTGTCGAAGCTCATCGGCACGATCGCGCCGGCGTTCGGCGAGCGCGGGCCGGTGACGACGATCATCCCCTTGGCGCCGCGCTGGCGGGCCGCCTGGGCCTTGTAGCGCAGGTCGGCGTAGCGCGCGAGGATCGCGCGTGTCTTCTGATCCGCGTCTTCCGGGAAATACCGGAGCACGACGACGATCTTGTCCTTCACCTCGAGGCCGGCGTAGCTGTCGTAGCCGAAGTTCTGCGCCTCGGGTACCACCAGGCCGTAGCCGGCGAACACCACGCGGCCCGACGCCTCGGCGGTGTCGGAGAACGACAGGGCCTGCACGCTGGCCGCGCCGCTCACGGTCTGCGCCGTGCCGCCATCCTTCGTGATGGTGAGCGTGGTGCCGCCGTCCTTCGAACCGGCGGTGAACGTGAACGGCATGCGGAAGTCGGTCATGCCCGGCAGCGGCCGGGCGCCCATGCGCTTCAGCTCGCTGATGAGATAGTCGCCGGCCAGTTTCTCGCCGGGCGATCCGGTCAGCCGGCCCTCGAACTTGGGCGACGCCAGCGTCTCGACATGCGCGCGTGTGCGCGACTGGATAGCTGCCGACGTCTGCGCGTGCGGGGTAGCCACCAGCAGGGCGAAGACGGCGATTCCGAGAATGAGGCGAAATGTGGTTTTCATGTTCGTGTCACCTATCGCCGGGACTAAAGTCCCGGCCTTCTGGCACTATTTCTTCGCTGGAGGTGTTCGAGGCGGCGCCGCCTTGAGCGCCGCCATGGCGGCCTGGTGATTCCACTGTGCGAGATAGATCTGCCCGGCCGACCCGACGCCGCCGCCGCGGGCCGAGGTGAAGGCGATCTGCGTGCCGTCCGGCGAGGGGACGGGCAGCCCGTCGAAGCCGTCGGTATAGGTGATGCGGACCGGTTCCTTCGCGCCGTCCTTGTCGACGATGAAGACTTCGAAGTTCTCGAAGCCCAGCTTGTTCGAGGCAAACATGAAGTACTCACCCGAGGCGTGCTCGTAGGGCGCCCAGCTCATGGACCCGAAGTCGGTGATCTGCTTCTTGTCGCTGCCATCCGCCTTCATCGTCCAGACATTGGCGACGAGGCCGTTCTCTTCGAAGTGGCGCCACACGATGCGGCCGTCCTTGGTGAAGAACGTGCCGCCGTCATAGCCGGCCCAGTCGGTGAGGCGCCGCTGGCCGGTGCCGTCGGCCTTCATGATGTAGACCTCGGCGAAGTACGAGGCATCGAGCTCCAGCTGCTTCTGCTCGGCGGCCGTCAGCGTGCGGTTGTAGGCGTCGCGCATCGACGAGAACACGATCCACTGGCCATCGGGCGAGTAGCCGCCCTCGGCATCGTAGCCCTTCGCCGTGGTCAGTTGCTTCAGTGCGCCGGTCTTCTGGTCGTACGCAAAGATGTCCATTTCGGCGTCGTAGTCCCACGCGTAGCGGCGCTGCTTGCCCGAGGCGCGGAAGTCGAGCTCGTCTTTCTGGTACTGCAGCGACTTGGGATCGAGGTGCGTCGACCCGAACATGATCTCGTCACTGCCGGGCCGGAAGAACGCGCAGGTGGTCTTGCCCATGCCGGGCGAAATGCGCTTGGTGTCTCCGGTGGCGAAGTCGAGGACGAAGATCTGGTAGAACGGGTTGGCGGGATCGCGCTCGCTCTGGAACACCAGCTTCCGCCCGTCCGGCGACCAATACCCCTCGCCCGCCCGCTTACCTTCGACGGTCAACCGCCTGACTCGGCTGAGGAACGACCGCTCGGTCAGCGGCTCCTGGCCGAGCGCCGGCACCTCGGCCATCAGCAATAGCGCGGCCAGGCACGCGGATCCAGCGCCAATCACACTCTTCGTCATCACGTTCGGCATTTTGGTCCCCACAAACCGGAGCCATTCATTCTACTGGCCCAGGCCGGAACGGCGAAACGGGACGTCCTAGCTTAGGATGTGGCCATGAAGCTCGGATTATGGCTGAGTTTGGGTGTCCTCGCGGTGGCGACGGTCTCGGCCGCGCCGGGCGACGTGAAGATGATCGAGGTCATCGGCGAAGGCGCCAAGTACTGGTCGCGCTGGCGGGGGCCGTCGGGCCAGGGCCAGGTGCCTGCCGGCCAATACACCGATCGCTGGTCGGCCACCACAGGCGTGCAGTGGAAGGTGGCCCTTCCCGGCAGCGGCAACTCGTCGCCCATCGTGTGGGGCGATCGCATTTTCCTGACGACCGCGCGCGACCAGGGCCAGCGCCTGTCGATGCTCGCGTTCTCGCGCAAGGACGGCGCCAAACTCTGGGAGACCGACATCCCGCAGAACGGCGTCGAGTATCCCCACGCGAAGAACGGCTACGCCTCGGCCACTGCCGCCACCGACGGCGAGCTGGTCTACGCCTCGTTCGGCCGGCACGGCCTCGTCGCCTTCGACTTCAACGGGAAGATCGTGTGGCACCGCAAGTTCGGCATCATCGACAACTACCACGGGCCGGCTGGCTCGCCGGTGCTCTACAAGAATCGCGTCTTCATCTACCAGGATGCGAACCCCGCGCCGGGGCAGCGGGCGTTCGTCGGCGCCTTCGACAAGAAGACCGGCAAGACCATCTGGGAAACGCCCCGCAGCGAAACCGTCGGCTGGGGCACCGCGGTCGTGATCAATACCGGCGAACGCGACGAGTTGGTGGTCAGCAGCCAGCGGCGCGTCGCCGCCTACGATCCGGAATCAGGCAAGGAGTTGTGGACGGTGCGCGGCATGACGTTCGAGGTCATCCCGACGCCGGTGGTCGGTCACGGCCTGGTGTTCGCTTCGTCGGGCCGTGCGGGCCCGACCATCGCCATCAGGCCCGGCGGCAGCGGCGATGTCACCGCCACGCACGTCGCCTGGAACTCGCCCAAGGGCTCACCCTTCGTGCCCTCGGGCATCGTCGTCGATGACCTGCTGTACCTGATCAACGATATGCAGAGCATCCTGACGGTTTACGAGGCGGCAACCGGTACGCTGGTCTACCAGGATCGCCTGGGCGTGGCGCAGCGCGAGGGCTTCTCGGCATCGCCCGTGCACGTCAACGGCAAGATCTTCTTCACGAATGACGATGGCCTGACGTTCGTGGTGCAGAAGGGGCGCAAGTTCAACCTGCTGCACGTGAACGAGATGGGTGCACGCACGCTCGCGTCGCCGGCGCTGGTCGACGGCACGTGGTACTGGCGCACTGACGAAGCACTGCTGGCGATCCGGTAGGGTTTATTGCATTTGCACGGTGACGTCGGCCGGCTTGCCGGCCGTCACCGTGATCTTCTGCGGGGCGCTCTTCAGCGTCTCGTGCCAGATGCGCAGTTCGTAGGTGCCCGGCGGCAGGTTGTCGATCACGAACCGTCCATCGGCCCCGGTGATCGCCGCCGCCTCGTCTGTCACCATCAGCCATCCGCGCATCCACGGATGCGTGTTGCAACTCAAGCGCACGTTGCCCGCGCCGCTGATGACCTTGCTGATCGTCAGTCCGGCGATCGGCAGCGCCACGTTGAACAACGTCCGCCCGTTCTCGAGCTGGGCGTGGGTGGTGTGAAGAATCGGATCCGTGCTGGTGGTCTTCACCGTCGCGCCCGGCCGCACAATCTGCACCCGCGGCGCAAACGCACACTTGTCGTTGGTCACCGTCGATGCGGCGGCTGCGGTCCGCTTCACACCCGTCAGCACGACGACGGCATTGGCGAGACGGCCTTGCGTATCAACGACGATGGCGTGATCGGGCAGTTCGTCGCCGCACACCTTCTGATCGATCGTCACGCGCACCGGCGCCAAGCCCCTGGCCGTGGTCGTGATCGTACCGGTGACGCTACCGGTCTGGGCAAACGCTGTCGCGGCTAGCGTGCCGCACGCAAGGGCTCCAAGAACTCCCAAAGCAGGTAACCGACCCATGACACTGTCCTTTCGCCGCGGTATTTGATGGGAATGGAGACGCCTAGCGCTGCGGCCAGGGCGCCTGTTCCGGTGAGCCCCTTGCGAACCTGCGGCGTGATCCTCAGCTCCCGGTTCTCGCCGTTCAGCTCCGCGCCGATGGTCCAGGTGTTCGGTGCCGCGCTCGTATCGCGCCCGACGTACAGGTTATAGAGATACGTCCGGTCGACCAGTGTATCGACCGGCAATTCGACCTTGGCGCTCGATTGCACGTACCAGTCGCCCAGCATGGTCCCGGCGGCGACAAACGGTTCGAAGACGACCGTGCCCTTGCCGAAGCCCTTGTAGAGCTGTCCAGTGGGCAGCGTCGCTTCGAGGCCGAACGAGACAATGCGCGGGGTCGTGGCACTGGCGTACGCGGCGTACTTGAGGGCCACCGCCACGTCGCCGATCTCCGTGTCGCGCGAGGTCTGGAAGTCCCAGTTGTAGAAGGGTACGGCGACTTCGTACATCGCGCGGCGGCCGAACCGGCGTTCGTAGACGGCCTTGAGGCCGACGTTGGTGGCTGACGCCGAGCCCGGCTCGGTTTCGTGGCTGACGGCGGGCAGGATCAGGAACTCGTTCTCGAGGAACGCCTTGCCGGTGATGATCGGCCGCGGGAAATTATTGTTGCCACTTGGCCAGCCGGTTTCCTTGCAGAAGGTGCGCATGTGCGCGACAAATCCGGAGATCTGCTCGGGCGTCAGCGAGTCTTCGAACCCGGGCATTTCTGGCGACAGGCCCACGCCTGGTCCGCCTTTCGCGATCGCCCGCTCCCAATCGGCATCCGGCTCCGGCGTCGTCACCTTGCAGTCGGTGAAGTCCATCGGTTCGACGGTGATCGTCGGTTCGGCAAGCTTGCCGCTGCCGTCTTCGGCGTGGCAGCGGGCGCACCAAGCGCCCCACATCTCGGGAATGGTGGCGGGCCCGCCTACGCTCGCACTCTGTTGTGCGAGCTTCGGCGTGGTCTCGCCGTAGCGGCCTTCGGCCGCGGAGGCGGAGCCGGCGGCCAGGAGGATCGTGAGGATTAGGGCAGGCAACCTTGAGACTATGCCGGATCACGCTTGGATTCACCAAAGTTGAGATTGCGTCCAATCGCGGACATGCGGCCCTTGCCGTTCCGGCCGATAGTAGGTAATATCACTAATCAGGGAGGCCACGATGGGCTTGTCAATTTCCGCCGCCACCGCCAACCGGGATTTCTCTGCCTTGCTTCGCAAAGTCCGAGGCGGGGCGACGTTTGTCGTGACCTCGCATGGGCGACCCGTCGCTCGCATTGTGCCCATGGCCGAGGGAGCCGGATTGGCGCAGTCCGCTCGAAAGACGCTGTTCAAGCGGCTGCACGCCGCGCCCGTGGTCGAAGCCTTGCGGTGGACCCGCGATGAACTGTACGAGAGTGAGCCGCGATGAACGTCGCGGTTGACTCGAACGTGCTGGCCTACGCTGAAGGCGTCAACGGCGTGCAACACAAGACCGCCGCGCTCGCGCTGCTGCAGGCCCTGCCACCGGAATCCACGCTGGTGCCGGTGCAGGCACTCGGCGAGCTCTTCACCGTGCTGGTGCGCAAGGCGGGAAAGTCGCGGGCCGAAGCGGCTGCCGCCGTACTCAGCTGGGGCGACGCCTTTCCGCTGGTGGAAACCTCGAATGACGTCTTGCTGGCGGCGACCGACCTTGCGGATGCGCACCAACTCAGCCTGTGGGACGCCGTGATGCTCTCGGCCGCCGCCGACGCGCGGTGCCGGCTGCTGCTGTCAGAGGATCTTCAGGATGGCTTCACCTGGCGCGGCGTCACGGTCGCCAATCCGTTCGCGCCGCGCCGGCATCCACTACTCGAGGCGTTGCTCAACGCCTGAGCATCAGCGGGGCGGCAGCGGCCGTCCGGCTCGCAGCTCGCGCACCATGCGATCGTCGCCGGTCAGTTCCCAGTAGATCAACGACGGGGGAATCATCCCGGCGCCATTGATCTCGTCCATCACGCGCTGCAGAGTGAAAGCGTCGCCGAGCTGCCGCGCCCGCTCGGCAATCACCTCTTCCATCAGGCGGCCGCCGGTGATGTAGCTGGCGCCGTAGCCGGGCTGCCGCAGGTAGAGATGCTGCTCGAAGCCCAGCAGCGGATCGCGCCGCATCCAGCCACGCGGTGTCCAGTTGACGTGAATGTCGGCCGCCTGCGCCATGGTCAGGTCGTTGGCATGCGCGTAGAGATTGCCGAGGCCGCGTGCCGCGCGGGTGATCAGCATGATCCAGACGATCTCGCGCGATCGCGGCGACTCGTCGTACAGGCCCGCGTGCATCATCCACTCTTCCATCGCCGTCGCCATGCCCTCGGCACGGCTCATCCAGACGTTGTAGAGCAACGCCTGCCGGCGAATCGGGTTGGCGTGCGGCGCCACCCGGATGCGCATGTTGTCCCACCAGTGATAGAGGTGTGTCCACAGCGGGATGGGATCGCGCTGGGTGGCCTGCATGAAGAAGTTGCGGGCCGCCTCGGGCGCAAACGGCGCGGTCCGCTCGCGCAGCGCCCGCTCCATCCAGGGCTCCATGGTCAGAATGCGGTTGTCGGCCATCCACTTCAGGTAGCGGGGGATGGCCCGTTCCTGCATGGCGGCGTACTCCGCGGGAGTGTTGGCCACCGGCAGGGGCGGCAACTGCCGATTGCGGTTCTCCTCGAGCCGCAGCGAGGCGTGCCCGCGCGCCAGCTCGCGGCGCAGAATCGTGACCTCTTCCTCCCACGACAGCGGCACGAGCAGCACGTTGCGGAGATACCAGGTGTACTGTTCCTTGCCGATGCCGGACGGTCCGGTCTTCTTCGGCTCCTCGGTTCGCAGCCAGTCGGCGAAGCTGTCGGTGGCGGCCCGGGCCGCTTCCGCGGCGCTCGCCAACGCCCCCTCGCTCGCGGGCACGCGCATGGCCAGGGTGCGCAGGGCCGCGCTTTGATCCTCGAACGCGCGGACGCCGCCCACCCACAGGTCTTTGGCATTGGCCGCCGCAAGGTTCTGGCGAGCCGTGGCGAGCAGCGGCGCAATGGTCCGCAGCCTGGCCGCGAGTTCCGCCGACTGCGCCGGCGACAGTGGCTGGACGACGTCGAGTCCGGTGCGGGGCCAGATCGGGTAGTCGTAGAGCTTGATCGCGCCGTGAATCACCGGTCCTTCCTTGGCCGGCGTGTCGCTCTCGCCGGTGATGACCGAGGCGTAGTACGCGGGATCGCGCGCGAACGGCTGCAGCACGCGCAGGTGGTACTCCAGCCCGTTCATCTCGGCGCGCACCAGGTGGTGATCGACCTGCTGTGGAATGGACCAGCCGGACTGGTCGATCGCCTGCAGCCGCGCCTGCAGCTTGCCCAGCTCTTCGAGCCGGCGGGCGTTGGTGGCGGATGAGTAGTCGGGCACGCCGCCGTCCAGGCGGGCCGGTTCTTCGAAGGTGCGCCACTCGGCGAAGAGGCTGAGCAGTTGCTGATAGGACGGCGGCGGAGCCTGAGCGCCGAGGACGCCGGTCGACAGAATCAGGATGGTGCCAAGAAGCCCGTATTTGATCATGGTCTGTGCCTAATCGGTGTCAGTCGGGGCCGTGACGATGGCGTCGGCCTCGACTTCCACCAGGTACTCGTCGCCGACGATTTCCGCACCGACCAGCGTGTTGGCCGGCTGAATGCGGCCGAACCGCTCGCCGTGCGCGCGTGCCACCGCCTCCCAGTCGTGGACGTGCCGCACATACACCCGCGTGCGGATCACATCCTCGAGGCTGGCGCCGAGCGACTGCAACGCGCCCGCGATCTTGTCGATGGCGAAGTGGGTCTGCGCCGCCGCGTCGTGCCCGCCGATGGCGCGGTCGCCCAGCGTGGCGGTGGTGCCCGAGACGGCAATGTGCCGGCCATGGCGAACCGCCCTCGCGAAACCGGCGACGGTCTCCCAGGTGGTTCCGGTCAGGCATCGGGTCCGGCCATCGCTGGTGGTGACCGTGTCGAACGGCGGCGGCATGGACTGCAGGTGATGGCTCAGGTCGCCGGACGCGGTCAGGAACGGCGGGGTGCGGTACTCGTCGCCACAATCGCCCGGAATGGGCTGCAGCGTGGCGAGCGCGTCGCCAATCTCCGCGCGATCGCTGTCAGACAGCGAGAACGAAAACAACCGCAGCGTGTCGTCCACATGCACGCGTTCGCCGAGCCGCGCACCGACGATGACGCCGGCCACGCCAGGCCGATCGAGGATGTAGCGCGTCGCGACGTTGGCGATCGAGACGCCGTGCCGGTCGCCCACCTGCTTCGCGGCGGTCAGCACCCGTTGCAGTACCTCCCATCCTCCGGCGACCCGCAGGAAGCGGCCGTACTTCATCATCGACCACGTGCCGGTGCGTTCCCAGTCGGGCTCGGGTTGGCCCAGCCACCGTTCGGTTAACCAGCCGCCGGCCACCGTACCGTAAGCGAGCAGTCCTACCCCGGTGGCCGAGCAGTACGGCGCCAGTCTGCCGGCCGCGCGCTGATCGAGCAGCGAGAACGACACCTGGTTCGAGACCACCTCGATGCCGCTGGCGTTCACCACCCGCAGATGCGCCGTGTCGACATTGGTCAGGCCCAGCTGACGAATCAGCCCTTCGCGCTTGAGATCCTGCAGTTGGTAAAGGGTTTCGAGCCAACTGGGGTCGGCGTAGTTCCAGGCGTGGTATTGCAGCAGGTCGATCGCGTCAGCGCGCAGGCGGGTCAGTGCCCTTTCGACCGCGGCGCGCACCTCGGCTTCGGCCACGCGGCCGGGCTTGGGCACCCACTTCGTCAGGCACTGCACGCCGGCATGTTCCGATCGAAAGATGCCGGCAACCAGTTCAGCCGAACCGTAGTGGTCGGCCATGTCGAACGTGGTGAGGCCGGCATCGACGTAGGGCTGCATGGCGGCGGCGGTCCGCTCGAGATCGAGCGTGCGTCCGTCGCGCTCCATGTCGGCCAGCTGCCACAGGCCCGTGACCACGCGCGAGATGGTCAGGCCGGGGGCGAGTTCGGTGGTGGGGACGTGGACGGGCTGGGCCATGCGGCTCACTCGGGCGGCAGGGCCGCGAAACGGGCCGGCAGGTCAACGCCGGCGGCCTTGAGTTTGGCGACTTCGCGCCAGTAGATGATGGTGCCGGCGGCCATCACGGCGGCCCACAACCAGGTGGAGCGGAAGTACCACGCCGCCGCCGGTACTGTCAGATCCTTGATGGTGTGCACGGCGAGAAAGCCGCCGATGACGACCACCGCGAGCAGTGCCAGGGGCACGCGATGCGCGGGGTTGGGCAACACCGTGATGCCTCGGGCCAGCACCGGATTCCGCTGGGGGAGCGTCACCACCGACACCGCCATCAACAGGAAGTTGACCAGCATCGCGGTGACGAGAATGTCGACGCCGAGAAAAAAGTCGCCGGCGAGGTGACTGCCGAGAATGCCCAGCGTGGCCATGCCGCCGCTGGCGATGACCGCGACATGCGGGGTGCGATGCCGGGGATGCACCGCCGCCACGGCCTTCGGGAAAATGCCGTCCTCGGCCCACGCGAACATCAGCCGCGAGGTGGCCAGCAGCATGGCCGGCAGATCCTTGGCCAGCGCCACGGCCGCCGCCGACACGATCACGACCGTCCAGAACGGCGGCAGCAGGTAGCCGAGCAGTCCAGGTGCCGTCACGTCGCGCTGCCGCGCTTCCGTCGCCACGTACTGCCACGGCACCGCGTGATACACCGCAGCGGTGAACAGCAGGTAGAACAGCGCCACCGATCCCACCGCAAGGCCAATGGCTAGCGGCAGGTTGCGTCCGGGATTGCGCGCCTCGCCCCCCGCCTGGGCAATGGCATCGAAGCCGATGAACGACGCGAACAGCACCGCCGATGCCGACAGGAACGGCCACAGCTCGAACGTGCCCGTCAGGCCCGGGATCTCGCGACGCTCGCGCAGCATCAGCGCAGTGGAGAAGTCCCCGGCATCAAACCAGAAGCCCGCCACGATCACGACACCGCCGAGGGCGAAGGTCAGGAACATCAGCGGCACGACCAGCCGCTGGTAGAACGCGATGCCTCGCAGGTTGGCGGCCACTGCCGCCCACAGCACGCCAAGCGAGATGGTCAGCCGCACCGGACCGGTCTCGAGCATGGCCGCGACCGCAGACCACTCCAGCGCGACCGCGATGTCGCGGATGAAGGGCACCAGGACGTACGACACCACGCCGATGGCAATGCACAATGCGAACCACTGCGAAAACGAGGCGACGAACCCCAGGTAGGGACTGAGGCCCCGGCTGGCGTAAACGTAGCTGCCGCCGGCGCGCGGCATGGCCGAGGCCAGGATCGCGTACGCGAGCCCAGCGAGAATGGCCGGCAGTGCGGCAAACAGGAACGCCGGCAGCACATACGGGCCAATGCCCGGCACGTTGCGCTGAATCATGAAGGGGATGATGTTGATGCCGGCGCCGACCATGGCGCATACGCCGGTGGCCGTCAATCCCAGCACGCCCATTTCGCGAGCGAGCGTGGCGCGGCCGGCAGGTTCGCTCATGGAAGCGTCAGTATAGCCGTTGTACTATTCGCTCATGGTGATGGCGCTGCGGCGTGTGGGTCTCGGGATGTTGACGCTTGTTCTGACCGGTGCCGCCGCGGCCGCGCAGCCGGCCCCGCGGCTGACCCTCGAGCAGGTCGCCACGCGGCCCAGCATCATCGGCACGCCGCCCACCGCTCCGGCCTGGTCGCCAGACAGCCGGCGAATGGTCTTCGCGTGGAACGATCGCGGGTTGCCGTTCCGCGACCTGTGGCTCGTGTCGGCTGACGGCAGCGGCCTGCGCCGCCTGACCGATCTCGAGCGCACGCATCCGTTGCCGGCACCGCCCACCGGCCGTTCCACAGCGGCCCTGGCCGCGCAAGCCGCCGCTCGAGCCCGCGGCGGCGTTGGCGAATACCTCTGGCTGCGCGATAGCCGGACGGTATTGTTCACATCGGCCGGCACGGCCTACCGCCTTGATGCCGACGCCGGCTCCATCACGCGTCTCGAACTGGCCGGTGCGGCCTCGAACCTCGCGCTCTCGCCCGACGAGACGAGGCTCGCCTTCTTGCGCGACGGCGATCTGTGGCTGTGGCCGCTCGATGGCAGCGCCGCACCTGCCCGGCTGACGCAGGTGGCCGTGCCGGGCATCGCGCGCGTCTCGCTCGGCACCTACAATCGCGCTGACGCCGAAGTGGGCACCGGCATCTGGGGCGCCAGCTGGCGTCCGTTCGCGTGGGCCCCGGACGGCCGGACCATCGCCCTGCATCAGGTGGATCGCCGGCACATTCGCCGCGTCCCGTTCCCTGCGTACCTCGGCGACGAGACCATTGCCAGCGAACTGCGTCGCGGATATCCGGGCGACGAGAACGAGCGCCGCACCCTGCACTTGATCGACGTCGATACCCGTCAGCTCCGGGCCATCCCTCTGGACGAGCCCGGCTACCGCGCGGTCAGCGACTTCCAGTGGGCGCCCGATGGCCGGCTGCTGATCGACCGAGTCTCCGACACCGGCACCGATCGATGGCTTTCGGTGCTTGACCCCGGCGCCGCCACGCCGCGGCTGGTCTGGCACGATCACCGCCCCACGCGCATCTATCCGTCGTACACGGCGCGCTGGCATCCCGATGGCCGCCGCATCGTGGTGCTGGCGGACCTCGTCGAGCGCGACCACCTGTATGCTCTCGATGCGACCGGGCCCTCGGCCACGCCCGTCGCGCTGACCTCCGGTGCCTTCGACGTCACCGCGCTCGTGGACCTCGCCCGCGATGGTTCGCTCACGTTCACCAGCACGCAGAAGAATCCATACGAGCGGCAGGTCTATCGCACTGGTCCGGCCGGCGGCACGCCCGTGGCCCTGACGATGCGCGCCGGCACGCACGCACCGGTGGTCTCGCCAGACGGCCGACATATCGCCGCGATCTGGACCGACGACGTCACGCCGCCGGAACTGATCACGCTCGAGACACAGGCGGCCGGCGAGGGCCGCCGCGTGACCAGCTCGCCGCTGCCCGAGTTCTCGCGCCATGCCTGGGCGCGACCGAGCTACGCCACGTTTACGAATGCGGTCGATGGCTTCGTGGTTCACGCCCGCATCCTCGAGCCGCCCGGCCTCGATCGTTCGCGCCGGCACCCGGTGATCTTCGGGCCGGTCTACTCCAACACCGTCCGCAACCGCTGGAACGGGCTGTCGAGCACGCTCCAGCAGTACCTGGTTCAACAGGGCTACATCGTCGTGCTGGTCGACGTGCGCGGCAGTGTCGGCTACGGTCGCGCGTTTCGCGAGGCGTTCCTGATGGACTACGGCGGCAAGGATCTCGACGATCTGCAGGCCGTCGTCGACGGCCTGAAGGCCATGCCGCACGTCGATGGCCGGCGCATCGGCATCTGGGGCAGCAGCTATGGCGGGCTGCTGTCGGTCTATGCGCTCTTGAAGCGGCCCGGTGTCTACGCGGCCGGTGTCGCCGGCGCGCCCGCCGTCGACCCGCACGCCTTCGGGCCGGACGATGTGGCGATCACGCGCACGCCGGCCTCGCATCCCGAGGCGTTCGTGAGGGGCTCGGCGCTGGGCCTGGGCGACGAGCTGCGCGATCCCCTGCTCATCATCCACGGCCTGATGGACGACGTCGTGCCGTTCCGCACGACGATGGCGCTGGCCGAGCGGTTGATGCTGTTGGGCAAGGACTTCGACGTGGCGACGGCGCCGGCGGCGACGCACGCCTGGACCGCGCGCGAGCACTACGCGCTCTACTTCTATCGCAAGCTGGTGCAGTTCTTCGACCGGAACCTGGCTGCCGCGGTGAAGTAGACCCGCCCGTGCGCCGGCCACCATTCGTTGGCGCGAATCGACCGTTCATTGATTGCTGGCGGCGGCGCCATCACCACCGGGCGTTAAATGGCCGCCATGCTGGCCGCCAAGGATCTCACGAAGCGCTACAACGGGGTCGTTGCCCTCGACGCCCTCAACCTGACCGTTGAACCCGGCGAGGTGTTCTGCCTGCTCGGCGCGAACGGCGCCGGCAAGACCACCACCATCAACCTGTTTCTCAACTTCATCGAGCCGACTTCTGGTTCGGCGTCGATCAACGGCCTGGACGTCTCGGCCAACCCGCTCGAAACCAAGAAGTACGTCGCCTACATTCCCGAGACGGTCATGCTCTATCGCAACCTGTCGGGACTCGAGAACCTCGAGTACTTCGCGGCGCTGGCCGGCCGGCCCGACTACACCCGCGCCGAGTTGCTGGGGTTCTTCAAGCGCGTCGGCCTGGCCGACGCCGCGGCCGACCGGCGGGTCGGGACCTACTCAAAGGGCATGCGCCAGAAGGTCGGCATTGCGATCGCGCTCGCCAAGGGCGCCAAGGCCCTGCTGCTCGATGAACCCACGTCCGGTCTCGACCCCAAGGCCTCGAACGAGTTTTCCGATCTGCTTCGCCAGTTGAGTGCCGACGGTGTGGCGGTGCTCATGGCTACGCACGACCTGTTCCGCGCCAAGGAATCGGGCACACGCGTTGGCATCATGAAGCACGGCAAGCTGGTCGCCGTGCATGGCACCGGTGAGTTCAGCCACGCCGACCTCGAGCGCATCTACCTGGAGCATATGCATGACTAGGGTGCCAAGGGTGCCAAGGGTGTCAGGGGTGTCAGGGGTGCAGAGGCCGAGGAGCGTTGCATGATTGTCAGAATCGCCCGTAAGGAGCTGACCGAAATGTTCCGTGACGGCCGCTTCCGGCTGCTTGCGGGCATGGTGCTGGCCATCTCGCTGCTGTCGCTGGCGGCCGGGTGGCGGAGCTACTCTGAATTGAGCCGCCAGCACGCGGCGGCGCAGTCGGCCACTCGCGAGCAGTGGCTGGCGCAGGACAAGAAGAACCCGCACTCGGCCGCGCACTACGGCGTCTACGCGTTCAAACCCAAGAGCCAGCTGGCGATGGTCGATACCGGCATCGACCCGTACATGGGCGTGGCCGTGTGGCTCGAGGCGCACAAGCAGAACGACTTCAAGTTCCGGCCGGCGCAGGATCGCACCGCGGTGCAGCGATTTGGCGAGATGACCGGCGCCGAGGTGCTGCAGATCTTTCTGCCGCTGTTCATCGTGCTGATGACCTTCTCGGCGTTCTCGGGCGAGCGGGAGCAGGGCACCTTGCGGCAGGTGCTCAGTCTAGGCGTCAGCCGCCGCGACCTGGCGCTGGGCAAGGCGCTGGGCGTCTCGGTCGCCCTCGGAATGGTGCTGTTGCCGGCCACCGTCTTCGCGGTGCTGGCCCTGGCGTGGTCGGCCGAAGGCGGGCTGGTCGCCGGCGACCCGGCCCGTGGGGTCTTGCTTGGGGCCATCTACCTGGCGTACTTCGCCATGCTGATCGCCGTGTCCCTGGCGGTGTCGGCCCGGGTGAAGTCCTCGCGACTGGCGCTGATCGGGCTGCTGACCTTCTGGTTCGTCAACAGCCTGGTGGCCAGCCGCGCCGCTTCCGACATTGCGGGTTGGCTGTATCCGACGCCATCGGCCATCGAGTTCCAAAAGGCGATGGACGCCGACCTGAGCGATCAGAAGCCGATCGAGGAACGGCTCGGCCGCCGTCGCGCCGAGTTGTTTCAGAAGCACGGCGTCGACAACGTCGATGCGCTGCCGATCGCGTTCTCGGGCATCTCGATGCAGGAAGGCGAGGAACACGCCAACGAGGTATTCGACAAGCATTTCGGGCGGCTGTTCGATCGCTATGAGCAGCAAAACCACGTCTATCAGCTGGGCGGGGTGATCGCCCCCATGCTGTCGGTACGCGCCATTTCGATGGGCCTGTCGGGCACCGACTTCGCGCAGCACCGGCACTTCACCATCGCCGCCGAAGCGTATCGGCGTGATATCCAGCGCATGTTGAACGGCGACATCGCCGCCAATCAGAAGAAGGGGCAGGTCTACCTCGCTGATCAAAGCCTGTGGGCGGCGGTGCCCGACTTCGAGTACACCGCACCGTCGACGGCGTGGGCGGTGAGCAACCATGCGGCCAGCCTGCTGATCATGGGCCTGTGGACCATGGCCGCGCTGTGGTTCATGGTCCGCAGCGCCACGACTGCGAGCGCCGAGTGATGCTGCGGCGCATTGTGCAGCACGAGTGGCGGGCGCTGTCGGCCGATGCCACGGTGTGGGTCACCGCGGCCATCTTCGGCATCGCGATCGGCTACGGGGTCTGGAACGGCGCCCGGTGGGTGTCGTTCCAGTCGGCGGCGCTCACCGCCGCGGCGGCCGAGGAAACTTCCCGCTACGACCGGCTCCAAACCCAGGTGGCCGCGCTCCAGCAGCCGGGCGCGAAGGTGTCGCCGTTTGCGGATCCCCGCAGCCCCAGCAACGTCGGCGGCCGGCTGGGCCCGCGCTATGCCATGCTGCCGCCTGGCCCGCTGGCACCACTTGCGATCGGTCAAAGCGACCTGCTGCCGTACTATTTCAAGGTCTCGACCGACGCGCGCGAGAACATCGTGGCCGCGACCGAGATCGAGAATCCCAACCGCCTGCTGGCGGGACGATTCGACCTCGCCTTCGTCATCATCTTCCTGTATCCGCTGTTGATCCTCGCCCTCACGTACAACATGCTCTCGGCCGAGCAGGAACAGGGGACGTTGTCGCTGGCACTATCGCAGCCGGTGTCGCTCGCGACGCTGGTCACCGGCAAGGTGCTGTTGCGGGCCTCGCTGCTGGTCGGGCTGGTGGTCGCGTTTTCCGCGGTCGCGCTGTTGCTGAGCGGCGCCGATCTCGCCGCGCCCGGCGCGGTCACCCGGCTCGCCTTGTGGCTGGCGGTGGTCGCCGCCTACGGCGGCTTCTGGTTCGGCCTGGCCGTGGCGGTCGCGTCGCTCGGCCGCAACTCCACCACCAATGCCACCGTGCTCGCCAGCGCCTGGCTGGTGCTGATCGTGATGACCCCGGCGCTGTTCAACATGGCGGCGACATCCTTCTATCCGGTGCCGTCTCGCGTCGAGCTGGTCCAGGCCATGCGCGAAGCGCAGGACGAAGCCAACAAGGCCGGCAGCCAGGCACTGGCCCGCTTTTACGACGACCATCCGGAACTGGCCACCGGCGACCCTGCCCAGGCCATGAACGACTTCAACGTGGTGCGGGTGGCGGTGAACGACGATGTGGAGCGCCGGGTGCGTCCCGTGGTCAGCCGCTACGAAGAGCAGATCGGCAGGCAGCAACAGGTGATCGATTCGCTGCGGTTCCTTTCGCCGGCCATCCTGATGCAAAGCGCCCTGAACGACATTGCCGGTACCGGCACCGACCGCCACCGCGACTACCTCGCGCAGGTCGACGCCTTCCACGGTGAGTGGCGGAACTACTTCGTGCCGAAGATCTTCGCCAAGGCCCTGATCACCGACTTCGATCAGGTGCCTCGCTTCACCTACCGCGAGGAGCCGACGGGGGTCGTCTCTGGCCGGGTGATGGTCACATTGGTGGGACTGCTGATGCCGGCACTGCTGGTTGGCGTGGTGGGCTTGCGGCGGCTGCGGCGCTTCCCGGTCGTCTAGGTCTCGACGCTATCGCAGCAGGGTGACCAGTCCGCTGATGGCGGCCACCTGGCCGATCCAGAACAGGAACGACCATTTCAGCAAGTCGGCGCGGGTGTTGGCGACCTCGACCTTGAAATCGGCTCGCAGTTCCGCCCGCATGTCGCGCATCTCGGCCCGCAGATCACGCATGTCGGCATGCATCTCCGAGCGCAAGGTCTTCATGTCGCCGCGCAGTTCTGAACGCAAGTCCTGCATGTCGGCTCGAAGGTCGGTCCGCACCAGCCCGCATTCCTCGGCGAGGCGCAGTTCAAACCGTTCGGTCGCCGCGTTCAGCAAGGCGGTGTCTCGTTCATCCACAACAACAGTCGCCATTGGCATCAGACGCTACGGGTCTGGCCCGACTCCTTCGACGACGATGCCATCGTCGTCGCGGCGTCGTCAAGGGCAGTGTTTGACAGCCATTCATTGGCCGAAAACGACCATTCATTGGGCCCCGGCCGCTGGCGAGCAGCTACCGTTCGCGCTGGTGGAATGCTCCAAGTACGCTGGTTCCATCATGTTCCGTTACCTCATTGTCCTTTCGATCGCTCTCTGCACAGTAGTGACCAACGTGCCGGCGTCGGCCGCGGCCCAAACCGGGACCTCGCTGAGGGGCAAGGTCACGCAGGGCGAGACCAACTTGCCGATGGGCGGCGCGCTGGTCGTGATCGACGAGCTGCGGCGCGAGGTGCGCGCAGACGACAACGGCGACTACGTGTTCGAGGCCGTACCGCCCGGCAACTACCATGTCGGTGTGCGGGCTGATGGCTACACGACGCGGCGCACCGAGGTGACCGTTGGTGCGACGCCGGCGACCCTGAACCTGTCGATTGACTTCGACCTGCATTTTGCGGAGGTGCTGTCGGTCAGCCCCAATGCGCGTCCGCAGTTCGAGTCGTATCAGCCGACGTCGGTGTTGAGCGGGCAGGACCTGGCCAAGCAGCTCGAGTCGACGATTGGCGCGACGCTGTCAGAGTCACCGGGCGTGGCCATGCGCTCCCTTGGTCCCGGTCCAGCGCGGCCGGTCATTCGCGGTCTCGACGGCGATCGCGTCGTCGTGCTCGAGGACGGCCAGCGCATGGGCGACCTGTCGAGCCAGTCGGGCGACCACGGCGTGCCGATCAATCCGGCGGCCGCCAGGAAGATCGAAGTGGTGCGTGGTCCCGCGACGTTGTTGTATGGCGCCAACGCGATTGGCGGCCTCGTCAACGTGATCACCGATCAGATCCCCAGCGAGAAGACGACCAAGCCGGCGGGCAACTTCACCATGGACTTCGGCAGCAACGGCAGCCAGGGTGGCGCGGCCGGTGACGTGCACGTGGGCAACGGCCAGTTCGCGTTCCACTTTGGCGGCGCGACGCGGCGGTCCGGTGACATTGCGACGCCGGATGGCACGGTCGACAACTCCGATTCGCGCATGGCCATGGGCCAGGTGGGTGCCGCTTGGACCGGCGACAAGTCCTACGTCGGCGCCAGCTACGGCTACGACGACACCGAGTACGGCATCCCCGTCGTCGAAGAGGGCACCATCAGCCTGACGCCGAAGCGGCACGCGTTCAGTGCCCGCGCGGGTGGCTCAGAGATGGGCGGCTGGCTCCAGTCGTATCGCGCGACCCTGGGCGTCCGCCGCTACGAGCATTCCGAGATGGAAGGCGATGAGGTCGGCACCACGTTCAACAACGACTCGGTGGAAGGTGAATTGATCCTGTCGCACCGGCCGACTGGCCGGCTGGTGGGCAGTCTCGGCGGCTGGTTCCTGGATCGCCAGTTCTCGGCGACCGGCGCCGAGGCGTTGTCGCCGCCGATCGACCAGCGCAGCATGGCGGCGTTCCTCTACGAGGAGGTCAAGTGGCCGCACGCCACGCTGCAGTTCGGCGGCCGGGTCGATCACGTCGAGTACACGCCCGCGAGCCTGCTGCCCGGTCGCGACTTCACCGAGTGGTCGGGTTCGCTCGGGTTGCTGATTCAGCCCGAGGCGGCCAACGACAACTTCGTGATCGCCGCGAGCCTGGCCCGTGCCGCCCGTCCGCCGGCTCTCGAAGAGCTGTATTTCTTCGGGCCGCATCCCGGCAACCTGTCGTTCGAGATCGGCAACCCCGACCTCGAAGCCGAGCAGGGCCTGGGCTTCGACATCTCGCTGCGTGGCCGATCGAGCCGCTTCGAGGCCGAGCTGACCTTCTTCCGCAACGACATCAAGAACTACGTGTTCCGCAACCCGGTCAGCGAGGAAGAGTTCGAAGAGCGCGAAGAGGAACTGGACGCGCGTTTTGGCGTGGTCGAAGAGGAAGAGGCGGACGGCGGTCACGACCACGGTGAGTTTCCGTTCGTCGAGTTCGTCGGCCGCGACAGCGTGCTGATGGGCGTCGAAGCGCACGTCGACGTCAAGCTGACCACCATGCTGACGCTCGAGTCGACCTTCGACTGGGTGACCGGCGAGCTGGCCGACAGCGGCGACCCGCTGCCGCGCATTCCGCCGTATCGCCTGACCACCGGGCTGAAGTACCAGAAGAACGCGTTCCAGGTGGGCGCGAGCGTCACCGCGGTCTCTGACCAGACCCGCGTCTACGGCGATGAGACGACCACCGACGGTTACGCCACGGCCCGGTTATTCGGTTCGTATTCGTTCAATCGCGGCGGTGTGCTCAACACCATCACCGCGCGCCTCGACAACGCCACCGACAAGCTCTATCGCAACCACTTGAACTACCTGAAGGACGTGCTGCCGGAGGCCGGCCGCAGCTTCAAGGTCGTCTACACGGTCGGTTTCTAGCGCAAGACCGCCGGCAGATCCGTACGTCGCCCAGTACGGGCTGCCGGCAGCGCGGTGGCCACCGACGCCACGGCCAGCAGGATCAAGGGCGGCGCCAGTGCGCCCGTACCGGCCGACAGCGGGCCCACGGGCAGCCGGTCGGCAATCGCCGCAGCGGCAACGGCGCCGACCAGCGTGCCGACGACCAGTCCGCCGGTGACCGGTACGAGCGCTTCGCGTACCACCGCCGTCACTAAGTACGACCGTTCCGAATCGACGGCGGCCACGACCGGCCCAATCTCCGTGACGGTCGCGTCCGGATTCAGCATGGCGCGGATGACGAAGAACGAGTCTCCGGCAAAGGCCTGGGTGGTAGACATCCAACCCCGGTTGGTGTCGGGATAAGCGACTCGAAGTGGCCCCAATGCCGACGCCAAACGTGGGGATGATGGCCGCCGACCAGGCCGGATTGCGGAACGGCAGCCGAAGGGCGACGCGCAGGTCGGTCCACATGCCCGCACTGTGACGTTGCCAGGCCCTGGATGGCGACCGCGATCCAATCACCGGTCGTTGCCGGCCAACCAGTGGCGGCTCAGTCCGGCCGCCCACTCACCGTCGTCGCCGGACCATTCATGGCCCTCCCGCCGCCATAGGTTGAGAGCTGCTGCCGCCTGGGGCCCGTCCGCAGCCACACTTCATGCATGGCGAAGCTGCTGCGCGTCGCGGTGGTCGACGACGAGCGGCCGGCGCGCCGTTATCTGATCAACCAGCTCAAGACCATTGCCGATGTGGAGATGGTTGGCGAGGCGGCGAACGGTCGAGATGCGCTTGAGCTGATCGAGAAGCAGAAGCCCGAGTTGTGCCTGCTCGACATCAACATGCCCGAGATGAGCGGCCTCGACGTGGCCCGGCTGGTCAAGGCCGGTGCGGCGCCGCTGGTCGTGTTTGTCACCGCCTACGATGAGTTTGCGATCCAGGCCTTCGATGTCAGCGCCATCGACTACCTGTTGAAGCCGGTTGAACGCGAACGGCTGGTCGCCGCCGTCGAGCGGGCCCGGACATTTGCGACGGCGCCGCTGGCCGAACGAACGCGCGCTCTGGCTGCGGTGTCGGCCGTGGGCACGGTCGCCCGCCGCTCCTACCTCGAGCGCATTCCCGTCCGTCGTCGTGACGACACCGTGATCCTGTCGGTTCGCGAGATCGCTTCGATCGTGGCCGATGGCGAGCTGCTGCACCTGACCACGGCGTCGAACGAGCGGTACACCATCTGTCACCGCCTGCACGCCCTCGAAGCCCGGCTCGACCCGCGGCGATTCGTTCGCCTGGGCCGCGGCACCCTGGTCGCGGTCGACCGCGTCCAGAAGTTCAGCGCCATGCCGGGCGGCACCTACCAGGTGCAGTTGACGAACGGCCAGGTGCTGGTAGCCAGCCGGATCCAATCGCGTGCGCTGCGCGAGAGCTTTCTGCGGCTTTAGTCAGCCCGTCGACAGAAAATCCTCAAGCCCGGAGCCGGTCAGGCGGGCAGATCTCGCAACCTGAACTCCGCCCGCTCGCGATCGAACACCAGGCCGTCGCCCGGAAAGAGGTCGTCGAAGACGCCGTTCGAGGTCAGCTCGGCCGGCGTGCCGGCGGCGAAGCGTCCACCCGGCTTGACGACCCACAACCGATCGGCGGTTTTCATGGCCAGATCCAGGTCGTGAGTCGACAGCAGCAGTGCGCACCCGGTCTGGCGCGTCAGACGCCGCAGCATCAGCAGGATGTCAACGCGGTGGGGCAGATCGAGGAAGGCGGTCACCTCGTCCAGCACCATGACGCGCGGCTCTTGAGCAAGCGCCCTGGCCACCATCACACGTTGTCGTTCGCCGTCACTGAGCTCGGCGATCTGACGGTGCGCCAGATCGTTCGAGCCGGTCGCAACGAGGGCGTGATCGATCGCCTCGTGATCGCGGCGGCCGAGCGTGCCCATGGGGCCGGTGTGCGGATGCCGTCCGAGCGCGACCAGCTGGCGGGCGGTCACGCCCCAGGTCTTGATCTGCTGGGTCAGCACGATCGCCAGCTTGCGGGCCCGGGTTCGCGGCGCCATCTGGTGAATGTCCTCCGCATCCAGCGTCACGGCGCCGGCCATCGGCGCCTGCAGGCCCGACAAGGTCCGCAGCAACGTGGACTTGCCGGCGCCGTTCGGTCCCACCAGGACCGTAAACTCGCCTGCGGCGAGTGTGCCTTTCAGGTCCGCGTGCAGGATGCGCCGGGCCTTCCCCTCGAAGAACCCCGTCGACAAACCATCCAGCGCAATCGCCATCGCTAAAACTCCAGGCTCTTCAGTCCGCCGCGGCGGAACAGGAGGATGACGACGACCGGACCGCCGACCAGGCCCATCATGGCGTTGAGGTGCAGGAAGTGCTTGCTCCATGGCAGGTGCGCGATCAGGTCGGCGCTGCCCGCGATGATGGCGCCAAGCAGCATGGCCGCCGGCAGCAGCGTCCGATGCGACGCGGTGTTGAAGACCGCCCGCGCCAGGTGAGGAGCCAGGATGCCGAGAAACGCGATCGGCCCGCAGTATGCGGTGATGGCCCCGGTCAGCAGCGCCGCGGTGGCCACGGCGGCCATGCGCACCCTCTGCACCGGGATGCCAAGGCTGCGCGCATAGTCGTCACCGAGCAGCATCACGTCCAGGTCTTTGCTGAGGAGCAGCGCGATCACCGCGCCAACCAGCAGCACGACCCCGAGCACCTGCAACTGGGCAAACGTGACGTTGACGAACGAACCGTCGTTCCAGCCCGCGAACACCCGGGCCTGGGCCTCGCTGGTGAAATGCAGCACCACGCTGATCAGGCCCTCGGCAGCCTGCCCCAGCATCAACCCGGTCAACAGTAACGTGACCGGAGTCACGCGAGGTGCCAGAGAGGTGAGGGTGATCGTCATCAGCACCGCACCGGCCGTCGCCGCGACGACCAGTCCCAAGTTGCTCATGAGCCCCAGCGACCCCAGCACCGAGGCGCCACCCGCGCCGGCGATCACCACGAAGCAGGCCACGCCGAGGCGCGCGCTGTGAACCAAACCCAGGAACCATGGGTCGGCGAGGGGATTTCGGAACGTGGTCTGCAGCAGCACGCCGGTCAGTCCAAGGGCGGCACCGGCCACGAGTGCGGTGGAGACGCGTGGCAACCGGAAGTCCATGACGATCCGCGTCCACGAGATCCGCTCGGCCTCACCAGTGAACAGAATCGAGAACACCTGATCGAACGGGATCAGGACGACGCCAATCACCAGACCCAGGACGGCCACGGTCCCCAGCGCGAGTGCGAGGGCCAGCCAGGTGAACCCGTGAGCAGGTGAGAGGGAGGAGGTGTCAGCGTCCGCGGTGGTGGTGGTCATGGTTCAGCAGGCCGTTCGAGTGAGGTGTCGAGCCGGCGCCAGAACGTCGACTCTCGTGGCGGCAGCCGCCCAGGGTGAAAGATCTCGATCAGGTCGGCCAGTTCTTCGTCCGGTTTGATCAAGGCGTAGTCCCACCAGGGATTCGGGCCGTCCGGATAGTTCTTGTGATTGACGAACACGCGACCGGTGCGCACCGACTTGAAGGCCGCGAATCTCGGGTTGCCCAGAGACAGGTTGGCGAGCCGGGCCCCGAACGTGCCGTCGGCGCCCAGCAGCCACACGTCGGCGTCGAGCCCCCGGTCGAGCGCCAGCTCGTAGTGCACGGTCGTGCCGCTCTCCTCGCTGGGGTCGTCGGCCCAGACGTAGTCGCCGCCGGCGTCGGCGATGATGCGGGCCAGTTGGTTGCGCCCGCCGTAGATGTTCCAGGCGTCGCCCTGGGGCAGGTTGAGGAACACGCGCGGCCGCACCTGGACGCCGGCGACCGCCTGGCGAACCTCCTCGTAGCGCCGCTCGATCGTGTCGAACACTTCGTTCGCCCTGGCTTCCTCGTTGAAAAACATGGCGAAGAACTTGAGCCACTCCGCGCGCGCGAGCGGGGTGGGCTCCATGTGCTCGGCTGCCGGAATAATCAGCGACCCCATGCGCGCGAAGGCATCGCCGGTGTCAGCAAGCGTGGTCGTGGCATACCAGTTGAAGTGCGCCTCTGTTTCGCGGTGAGCCACTCCTTCCAGGTTGAAGTTCGGTTGCAGCACGCCGCGCTTGAACAGGCCAACAATCGCCGGCGTGGTGGCGTTGGAATGATTGCTGAAGCCGACCAGCCGATCGGTCACGCCCAGCGCATCCGAGATGCCGCCGTAACGGAATGAGCCCAGGCTGAAGCGCCGCAGCGGCACGTGAATCACAATCTCATCCGGGTGAAGCTCGGGTAGCGGCGCACCGCGCTGCACAAACACGTAGCGAAACTCTTCGCCGATGCCGTTGGTGACCAGCCGGGCGCGCTTGTAGAAGCCGTGGTAGGTGACGGTTAGCTGATTCGAGTGGCGGAACACGACCGGCGTCGGGAAGTAGTCACGTCCGGGCTCGAAGGCCGAAGCAGTCTCGGCAGGACCGGAGGACCACCCCCGGTCGAACGCGCAGCCGGCGCCAAGCGCAGCCACCAGCGTCAGCATGGCCAACCCGCACAACCGACTGGAACAACCAGACACGCTCGCAGCGTGATGGCAGCGGCGGCCTGCCGCAACTATGGTCCAACCTGCGGTCGATCGTGATCAGTCAGCGGTCGATCTCGTTCAATGAATGGCGCCGCGACTATCCATCGCGCGCGCTCCACCGTCGAGGCCTGCCGGCGGGCCATCCATTGAAATCCGGTGTCGTCGCCGTCAACGGCGACCCAGGATGATGAGATGCAGGACAAGGTTCGCAAGGTGCGGCGCGCATTCGGCGTCGCGTTCGTGATGGTCTTCGCCGGGTGGGGCGGATTGCTCGTGAGTGCGCAGACGGAGAGCGTCCAGATCAGCGGCAGGGTTCTTGATCAGTCGGCCGCGGTGGTGGTCGGGGCGGCAGTGGTGCTGGAATCGGCCAGCGGCGCGGTGACGACCGTCACGGATCGTCAGGGAGGGTTCGCGTTTGCAGCGGTCAGGACCACCGCCTATCGGCTGACCGTCATCCACCCGGGCTTCACAACCGCCGTCCAGGAAGTTGCGGTCAGCGCTCAGGCCGTGCCGGCACTCACCATCACGTTGGTGGCGCAGCCGCTGTCCGAGACGCTCATGGTGGTCGCCGAGGCGCCCAGCTACCGTGCCTTGACGGCCGCGACCGGGTCGAAGATCGCGATTCCGGTGCTCGAGAACCCCCAGTCGGTCAGTGTCGTGACCCGGCAGAGTCTTGAAGATCGACAGGTGCTGCGGCTTGCCGAGACCGCCCAGGCAGTAGCCGGCGTGGTTCCCGCGCCGGGCTACGGCGGATTGCCGACTGCGGACTTTACCATCCGAGGCTTCCGGCCAGGTTTTTCCGGTGGCAACAATCTCAGGAACGGGTACCGGGACTTCAACTTCCTGACGCCGCGCGATCTGCAGGGGATTGAGCGAGTCGAGTTTCTCAAGGGGCCGGCGTCGCTGTTCTATGGGCTGTCCGAGGTCAGCGGCATGACCAACACCATCAGCAAGCGACCACTCACGGCGTTCTCGGGAGAAGTGGGTCTTCAGTTCGGATCGTTTGGCCTGGTGCGGCCGACGCTGGATGTCACGGGACCCGTCGGCGACAGCCGCACGGTGTTCTATCGCGCCAACGCGGCGGTCGACCACAACGACTCCTACCGTGACCACCACGACAACGACAGCATCTACCTCAACGGCTCGATTGCCTGGCGGCCGTCGACGCGGACCAGTCTGCACGTCGAGCTCGAGACGCAGCGCTTCAGCTTCGTTCACGACGGCGGTTTCGGTACCGACCCCGAGTTCGTGACGTTGCCGGTGGAGCGTTTCCTGGGTGAGCCGGACTGGAACGAGGGGTTGAACCGGCAAGCGGGTGCCACCGCCGAGCTGTCCCACGCCTTCAACAGCAGCTGGAGCTATCGAGGCGCGGTCAACGCGATTGCCAGCGAGTCGGACTTGCAGTTCATGTCGTACCGCGGTCTGCAGGCAGACCGCCGGATGCTGAATCGCGTTGGCATCGCGTCGATTGAAAGCACCACCAATTTCAGCGTGCAGAACGAAGTTTACGGCGAGTTCACCACCGGCCCGGTGCGGCACCGTCTGGTGACGGGCCTCGACTTGGCGGCGTGGCGCTTCTTCTACTTCTGGGATCAGTCGGCGTTTGCGCCGATCGACATTCGCAGCCCTCAGTACGGCGCCCGTCCCGGCACTGCGGCGCCGTCATTTGCGGATGACTCGCGGACCAAGTACGCGGGGCTGTTCGTGGTTGACCAGATGCGGTTCGGCGACCGGTTCGCGATCCATGCCGGCGTGCGTGCCGATTTCGCGAACATCACCGCCAAGGATCCGCGAACGTTCGTCGAGACCTCCGACATCAGTAGCTCCACGGCGCTGCCGCGGGGAGCCGTGGTGCTCACACCGGTGCCGTCGACCTCGCTCTACACCAGCTACTCGGCGTCGTTCCTGCCGCAGACCGGCGTCGATCGTGCGGGTGTTCGCTTTGATCCGCTTCGTGGCCGCCAGATGGAGGCCGGCGTCAAGCAGGAACTGTTCGGCGGCCGAGCGCTGGCCACCGCCGCCTGGTTCCATCTCTGGAAAGAGAACGTGCTGACCGCTGATCCCGTGAACAGCTTGTTCCGCGTGCAGACCGGAGAGCAGCAGAGCAAGGGCCTCGAACTCGAGCTGTCCGGCGAGGTCGCCCGCGGACTGTCACTGAACGCCAGCTATGCCTACACCGACGCCTTCGTCAGCGAGGACAACTCGACCCCGGTCGGGACGCCGCTGGTGAACGTGCCCACGCACGCGGGCGGCGTGATGGCCAATTACCGCGTGGGTGGCGGCCCGCTCGCGGGGCTGTCGTTCGGCGCGTCGGTCTACTCGCTCGGCAAGCGGCGGGTGGCGCTGTTCAGTCCGTTTCAGCTCGACGGCTATACCCGGGTGGACGTCTTTGCGACGTTCCGGGTGGCAGGCTGGCGAGCGCAGATCAACGTCAAGAACGCCGGCGACGAACAGTATTTCGACAGCACTTCATTCAATATTCACCCGCAGGCGCCGCGACAGGTGGTAATCGGCTTGACGCGCGGGTTCTAGGTGGGAGCCGTGAGGATTACCCGAATGATGCCCCTGGTTGCTTTGTTGCTCTGCCTGGTCCAGGTCACCGTCGGCGCTCAGTCACAGCCGACCCTGCGGGGGGTCGTGCGAGACGGTGTTGGCGCCGTGGTGGTTGATGCCCGGGTCACGGTGACGCCGCAGCCCGACGGGGCACCCGCGGAGACGCGAACCGATGAGCGCGGCGCGTTCGCCATGCCGCTGCCGCCGGGCCGCTACACCGTCCGCGTCTCGATGCCGGGATTCACGGACTTCGTTGGTGCGGTGCCTCCGTTCACGAACGCCGACCCTCCGGCGCTCGAAGTGACCCTCGCCGCCGCCGGCTTCGCGGAGTCAATCACGGTGCTTGCCACGCCGTCGCGCCTGGCCACGAAGGCTGAGACGCCGATCATGCAGACGCCGCAGTCGATCACCGTCGTCACCGAAGAGGTGCTGGATCAACAGGGTGTGACCACGCTGGGAGAGGCGTTGCGCAACGTCAGCGGCGCCGCGCTGTCTGGCAACTGGCGAGGGACCTACGAGGTCTTTGCCCAGCGGGGCTTTTATTCCGACAGCGACGGGAACTTTCGTCGCAACGGCATCGAGGTCTCGAAGTTCGCGTCGGTGCTCAGTCCGAACGCCGAACGCGTCGAGGTGCTGAAGGGGCCGGCCTCGGTGCTGTACGGCCGTCTCGATCCCGGCGGTGTCATCAACGTGGTGACCAAGCGACCGCAGGCGGCGCGCGCCAGCGAGATCGAGTTGCGCGGCGGCAGCTTCGGTCACGTCGAGGGCCGCTACGACACGACCGGCGCCGTGCCAGGTACGGCGAAGGCGCTGTTCCGGTTTAACGCGGCGGTTGAGGGCAAAGGCAGCTACCGTGACGTCGTCAACAGCCGCAGCGTGTTCGTGTCGCCGGTACTGAGCGTACTGTTCGATGCCAACACGAAGTGGGATATCGACGTCGAGCACAAGCGCGATCGCAACACCGTCGACGTGGGCATCGCCGCGCCGGTCAACAGTTTCGCAGCGCTTGACGCCATGCCGATCAACACGTTCCTGGGCGAAGTGGACGGCCGCGCGACCCTGAGCTACACGAGTGGCGTGTCCACGTTCGAGCGGGTGCTGGGACGATCGTGGACATTGCGAAACGTGATCAGCTACATCGACTACGATCGGTCGCCGCACGACGTGACGCTTGGCGCGCTGGCGGCCGACCGCAGGACGATTGCCCGCTCGGCCGACTTCCGCGAGCAGAAGTTCTTTTCCGGCAGCGCTGACGTGACCCTGCTTGGCAGCTTCCAGACAGGAGGATTGCAGCATCGCCTGGCGATCGGCGGTACGGCCCATCGGACGGCGCTCGATCAACAGCAGAACCGTGCGGCGATCGCCCCGGTGAATATCTTCAACCCCGTGCTCACAGGGCTGCCGTCCAGCCTGCCCTTGGTGGCCGACAGCCGGCAGGAGGTCGACAATGGCGGGATGTTTATCCAGGACCAGATTTCCATTCCCGGCGGCCTGCATCTGCAAGGCGCCGTGCGCGTGTCGCGATTCGAGCAGGAGACGGTAAACCGAATCACCGGCACGACCCAGGTTGTCGAGGTCAACAACGTCTCGCCGCAAGTTGGGGCGGCCTATCTGCCCAGGCCGTGGCTGTCGTTGTATGGCAGCTATAGCGAGTCGTTCGCGCCGAACCTGGCGATTGCCGCCGACGGCAGCACGTTCGGGCCGAAGACGGCCGAGCAGTACGAAACCGGTGTCAAAGCCGACGCGTGGGGCGGCCGCCTCACCGCGACGCTGGCAATTTTCAGGCTGACCTACAACGGCAACCTGAGTTTCATCAGGAACCCAGAGACGGGATTGTTCGACACCGTTCAGGGAGGCGTGCAACGGAGCACGGGAACCGAGATTGACATCAGCGTGCGGCCGTCCCCTCGACTCTCGGTGCTGGCGTCGTACGGCGGTTTGAACGGCCGGGTTGTCACCGACCCGGTCTATCAGCCGGGCCGGCCGCTTGGCGGGGCACCTGACCACCGGGCCAATGTCTGGGTCGCCTGGGAAAGTGCCGGCGGCATCGGCATTGGCGGCGGTGTCTTCCACCAGTCATCGTTCAAGGAGTTCACCAGCTCCGATGCGTTCCTGCCCGCGTTTACCACCGTGGATGCCACCGCGTCGTATCGGCTGAGCCCGCGCACCATCGTGAGAGTCAACGGAAAGAACCTGCTCAATGAGCGCTACTACCTGAGCGGCGCGGGATCGTTTGTGGCCTATCCGGCGCCGCCGCGCCACGTCGTCGCATCGCTGCAGCTGCGGTTCTAATCGGCGGCGCAGGCCTAACTCTGCCGGTCAGGCCTGCGCTAGTCGCGATGCTGGTGCCGCGGCGCCGCCGACCAATCCACCTCGGCGACCGTCATCTCGCTGAAGATCACTGGGAAGAAGTGGCGCTTGAGCCGCTCGTGGTAGTCGGTCACCGAATCCAGGTATGCCAGGTAGGCATCGAGATCCGTGCGCGCGATGGTGGTGAGGGCGCGCTGGAAGACGGCCGGCGGAAACAGCCACGACACGCCGGTCACCCAGCTTTCGCGGTCTTCGAGCGACTGCCGGTAGCGGGCCACCGCCGGCCGCGCCGCTTCATCACCACGTTGCTGCATGGCGTAGTACCAGCCGTTCGAATAGCGATCGAGGGGAATCGGCACGTCTTTCCACTCCGGGTATCGCTCGTAGAACTCCGCCATGGTGTCGGGCAGGGGTCGATCCCACGACGAGTGGTAGCCCTCGCGCACCAGCACCGTCAGCTCGAGCGCCTCGGGCAGGGGATACCTCGCGGCCGCGGCCACGTTGATCAACGCCGGTCCCAGCACGGTGCTCACGGTCCAGAGACCCAGCAGCGCCAGTACGTTCACGTCCGACGATTTCCGCCACCACGACACCGCCGCTGCCGCCGCAACCCAGAACATCACATAGGCGAGGGTGGCCACCGCCACCATCAACCATCGGCCATCGAGTGGCAGGTCAAGCACCACTGTGGCCAGCACGAGCAAGACCGCCAGCGGCAGCCACGACACCAGCGCGCGGAGGACAAACTTCAGAGCCAGCAGCGCGACCGGGTTGAGCGGCTGCGCCCGCACCAGATCCCAGGTGCCCAGTTCGCGCTCCTGCGAGTACACGTTGAAGGTGATCGCGATCACCAGCAGCGGTGCCAGCACCACGAACACGAAGGCCAGGTCGAAGTTGCCGAATGCCGCCAGCAGCGGATTGCCCAGCTCGGCGTTAAACAACTGCTCGTAGAGGGCACGGTTCGAGACTTTGAGGTTGAAGGCCTGCACGTCGCGTTGGCCGATCGCGACTGGGGCCCACGCCGACGGCTCGCGGACGGTGTGGAAGAAGAGGTAGTACAACTGGTCGCCGGCCCCGGTCTTGGCCGGCAGGGGCGACAGGATGGCGCGGTGCTCTTCCTCTTGCAGCGCCGGGCTGGCGGCAATCGTCGCCTGCTGCCGGGCGATCACCGTGCGTCCGTGAAACAGCGCGAAGACACCGGCCACCAGCAGCAACAGCGTGCCCATGGCCACGGCCCGGCCGCGCAGCAGGAGGATCAGTTCGATTTGCAGGATGCGTGACATCAGCAGGCCTACAGCGCCAGCGCCCGGCGCCGGGTGGTGATAATCAGGAGCGCGATCAGGAGCGCGGATGACGCGAGCGCCGTGATCACGCCGATGCCGCGGGCGGAGACGGCCCAGCCCAGCGTCGGCGGCTGATAGCGGAATATCGGCAGGTCATCAAAGAACCCCCGATCGAGCCGCAACCGCGACGGCGCGCCGTAGCGGACCTCGCCGTAGCGGTCGCTTGCCAGCGGCACCGCGTCACGGTGCAGGTCGTTGAGCGACCTGATCAACGCATAGCGGAAGGCCTCCGCTTGCCGGTCGAATTCCACCAGGTGCGCGACGTCTGAGCCCGACAGCGCCATCGACAGGCCACGGATCGCCAGGTAGGGGCTGACGAGTGCGCCCAGGTCCACCAGGCGTGCCTGGCGGTCGTAGGTTGAGAGCAAGGCCGACATGTGGGCCTGGTAGGCCTCGCTGGTCAGGCGCTCGCCCTCCTGCATCACGAAGCCGCTGTAGTTGAAGGGCAGGTCTTCAACCCGCTGCACGCCATGGTCGGCCAGGGCCTTCGCACGCAGCGCCGCGAACTTCGGATCGTTCGGGTTGTGGCTGTCGCCCGACGCGCGAGCCGCCCGCTCGACTTGGGCGTCGAACGCGGTTCGAGACGGCGTCGGGTAGAGCGCGGTCCCGACCATCGGCAACACCCGTGGCATGACCACCCACAACAGGATCCATGCGCCAAGCAGCGTGATCAGGGCGCCACGCGACGTTCGCTGCCACGCCGACACCGTGATTGCCGCCGCCGCGCACGCCACCAGGAACACGGCATGGGCGCCGGCCAGCGACGCCGCTCGCATGGCCAGGTCCCAGGTCCAGGCCAGGTCGGCACCGGCCGCCAGCCAGACTAGCGAGACCAACAGCCCTGGCGCGAGCACCGCACCCACGGTCAACAGGGCGCCGATCAACTTGCCCCACAGCAGCGTGGGCCACGACACACCCTGGCACAGCAGCAGCGCCAGCGTGCCTTCTTCGCGCTCGCGGGTAATCGACACGCCGGCAACCGCGAAGATGAACAGCGGCACGAACACCTGCAGCACCAGCGCCAGCGTGATCTCGCCGAAGCGCTGGCCGCTGCCCGACTGCGCCGCCGCGCTGAAGTTGGCGGTGTTCTGCTTGTGGGCTTCGAGGAAGATCGACGTTCCGCCGTAGCTTTCGACACCGCTGTCAAAGAACCCCAGCGGCGCGCGCGGACGAAACACCAGGAAGCCGTAGTGCGAAATGCGGTGCGGATGGCGGTCGGGCTGTCCGTCGAATTGCTCGCTGACCTCGGCCTGGTACTTCGCCCGTTGCGCGTTGTCGGCGTTGTAGCGAGACTGCCCGACGAAGGCGGCACTGGCGGCGAGCGCCGTGAGCACGATGGCCAGGGCCGCCACGGCGCGGCTGCGCCAGGCCATCCGCAGTTCGTGGGTCGCGATGCGCCACACCATGGTCAGCCCTTACGGCCGCGACGAGCCGGCCGATACCGTCAGTTGGATTGAAAAGGTCCGCGGCTGGCCGGGAAAGTTGCCGGCCCTCGCCGCAAACAGCGAACTCGATGCGTACTGCTCGTCGAACACGTTGTCGAGACGGACCAGCACCTTCGCGCGTGCGCCGAGCTGCTGGTAGTAGTGCAGGTCAACCACCGAAAAGGCCGGCGCGCGAATGCCGGCATACGGCTCCTCGCGATCACCCGTGTACTCGAAGCTGCCGCCGACGGCCGCGCCACCAACCAGGTCGACGCGGGTAAAGAACCCGATGGCGTGTGGCGCGGCGTTCGGCATGGGCTTGCCGATGAGCGCCGCGTTCAGGTCCTCGGTGATCGCCGAATCGAGATAGGCGTAGTTGAACGCCATGTTCCAGCGCGGCAGCAGCGTGCCCGCCAGGTCCACCTCGAAGCCGCGATTGCGGATCTCGCCGGTCGACAGCACCGCGTTGGAGTTGGCGCCACCCGGGCCGAAGGCCGGGTCGGGCCGCAGCACGTTCTGCTTGGTGATCTGGAACACCGAGGCGGTGAACTGCACGCGGCCCTCCATCGCCGAGGCCTTGGTGCCGGCCTCGAATTGCTGCGCGGTTTCCGCCTCGTGCGGTCCGTTGGCCGAAGGGGTTTGCGACAGGAGGGGCGCGCGGGTGAACCCGTTGGCGGTGCTGGCGTAGATCGAGACGTCAGCACGCGGCTTGAACACCACGCCGAGGCGGCCGGTCGCGGCGGTCTGGTCGCCCTCGAGTGCGCGCCCACCGCTGGTGCCTTCATCAGCGTAGTGATCGACGCGTCCGCCCACCAGCACGTTGACGCGAGTGCCGAGCGCGATCAGGTCCTGCAAATAGGCGCCGGTTCGCCGCGTCTCGGCAAGGTCGGTGGCATAGCTGGCGGCCGTCAGCCCGTAGGCCGGCACGTTGACCGTGCCGTAGACCGGTGACGTGAGCGACAGCGGCTGCACTGGTCCGCCGGAGCTGGCCTGGCGCGCGGTGGCGCCGCGGAACAGAAAGTCCTGGCTCACCACGTCAAGGCCGACCGACAGGTCGTGGCGCAGCGACCCCGTGCGCACTGGCGTTGTGAGCCCCGTCGCGAAAGTCCAGTCGTCGTTGGTGCGCAGTTGGTCGCGATACTCGCGTTGCATCATCGTGCCGCCGGTCACGCCGCGCGGTTCGTGATAGTTCTCGGTGCGGTCGTACGCCAAGTACCGAAAGGTCGCGTCCCATCGTCCGGCCGCGCCGACCGCCTGGTCGAATCGCGCCTGCACTACGTTGGCCGATAGATCCGTGAAGTCCGACGGCTCGGTGGCCGTCCACTCGTAGGCGGCGAGGAAGTCTCCCACCGCGTTCACCGGCACACCGCGCAGCCGATGCGCGTTGTTGGTCTGATCGATGTGCTCGAATTCGAGGCCCAGCACCGTTCGCGCACTGGCCCGCCAGGTCAGCGCCCCCACGGCGTGCAGGTTGCGCATGTTCGCATTGGTCCGAAAACTGTCGCGGTCTTCGAAGTAGACGGCACCGCGGTAGAGCAGGGTCTTCGCGGCGTTGGCGGGACCGGTGACTTCAGCCTCGGCCAGCGCCTGGCCGTACTGTCCGGTACCGAACGTGGCACTGGCGGCAAACAGATCGCGCGGTCGCTTGGTGACGTAGTTGATGATCCCGCCGGGCTCGCCCGATCCGTACAGCACGGAGGAGGGCCCCTTCAACACCTCGACGCGTTCGAGGTTGCTCAGGCGGAACTGGCTGGTGCTGAAGCCCGAGTTGTTGACGTCGCCGTCGAAACTGCCGTACGGGTTGCCCTTGACGCCGTTGACCAGCACCTCGCGCTGCGTGAAGCCGCGCACCACCGTCGAGCTGTACGGACTGTCGCTGACACCGCTGATGAACTTGTAGAGGTCCTTGGTGTCGAGTGCCCCGATGTCGGCGATCAGCCGCGCCGGCAGGACCACGATGGCCTGGGGGACGTCGATGAGGGCGGCGCTGGTCTTTGCGGCACCGGCACTGGTATCGACGTAGTCACTGAGGCGCCCGACGACTGTCAGCTCTTCGGCGATCGATAGCTGGCGCGGCATCCGCACGTCAACCGTCGTGGGTTGCCCCGCGACGACGATGATCTCCGGCGACAGGGGCGCGAAGCCGGTGCGGGTGATCACAATTGTGTGGGTGCCCGGTGCGACCCGGGCGATGGTGAACCGCCCGTCGGGTCCGGTGCGCACCTCATCTTGCCGTCCGGCCAGCAGCACGACGGCTCCCGGGACCGCCTCGCCGGTGTCGTCTGCCACCACGCGTCCTGCCACCGAGCCCGGCGACTGCGCGGCCACTGTGCCACCAAGGAGCGCGACTATCCCGACCACCAAGACCCACAACCTCATCGACCGACCTCCACCCAGCAGTGTGAGGGTCGGGCTGGCCGGCGCCACGACAAGACCAATGAATGGTCGCCGGGCGCCAATGGGCGGGCGACCGCGACCAGCCAGCGATCAGCGTCAAAAGCGCATGCGTAGGGTCAGCGCCGCGCTTCGCGGCGTACCTGGGGACATCCGGGTGTCGTTGTTCGAGGACTCGAGGAAGTAAACGTCGAACAGATTCTCGGCATCGAACCGCACCGAGATGCGCCGGCTGAGCCAGTAGTCCACGTGCGCTTGCGCGACCGTGTACGCCGGCAGGCGGCCGGGGCCGGCGGTCACAGTGGCCACCGTCGTGACACCGGCCGCGCGGTCGCCGACGTGGCTCACGCCGGCGCCGAAGGCGAATGCGCGGCCGCCGTCCGGGGCCGACTGCCAACGCACGAACACCGATCCGGCGTGCTTGGGAATATTGTTCAGTGGTCGATTGACCAGCACTGGATTGGCATCCTTCGCCGTTTCCGCGACGACATAGGCATAGACCGCCGTGGCATGGAACCGATCGATCAGGCGCCAGTTGAGGTCCGTCTCGACGCCGCGGCTGCGTGCCTCGCCGAGCGCGACCGATCCGGGGAAGGCGCCGCCAGCGACCAGGACGTTGCGCTTGCGGATGTCGAACAGGGACGTCGTCCCGGTAATGCGGCCGTCATCGAACGCGTACTTGAGGCCGCCTTCCCACGCCTGGCCGCGTTCCGGCTCGAACGGGGTGCCCAGCGGATTCGGGTTGCCGGCGCCGCCCATGCTCGATCCCTGGTTGTAGCGAAACGATCGTCCCCAGCTGACGTAGGTCGAGAACCGCGGACTCGGCGCAAACGTCAGCGCCGCTCTCGGACTGGTGGCGGTGGGGGACTGCTCACGCTCGGTGATCGCATTGGTCGCGCTGGTGGCGACGGTTTGCTGGCGCAACCGGTCGTGCCGCAGTCCGGCCACGATCGTGACGCGATCGCCAATCGAGAGCAGGTCCTGGATGAAGTAGCCCTCGCCGCGAAGACGCTCGTCCGTGACGGTCCGCGTCACTGGCGGCTTGGCCTGGCCGTAGACGGGTTGGTCGATGTTGATGGCATAGCCGGTGCCGTTCGACGCGAAGTTGATCTGGGTCTGCTCGTAGTCGAGCGCGTCCACGCCGGCGCGCAATTGATGGCTCACGCCGAACCCCCGGCCGTGCACGGACGCCTCGACTCGCCCGCTCCAGTCACCAAAACTGTAGTCACGTTTGCGATAGGTGCGCTGCAGCAGGCGGGTCGTGGCGGATAACGCGCCAGTGAAGTTCGGTTCCGACAGGAAGCCGACGAGCGCGCCGTCGCGGTACTGCACGCCGGCCTCGATCGCGACGCGGCCGGAAAGGTAGTAGGTCATCGTGCCCTGGTGCTGAATCGAGTCCTGGGCCACCAGGCCATCATTCGGTTCGCCGAGAAAGCGCGTGCGCGGCAGCGCTTGGCTGTTGCCGTCCACGTTGACGACGCCACGATCGAACACCGAGTCGACCTCCGAGAACTCGACTTGGTACAACAATCGCAAACGCGGCGATGCAGTCCACGCGGCGGTGGGCGCCACCAGCAGGCGGTTGCTCGCGACGAAGTCGCGAAACGATTCGTTGTCTTCGTGCGCGGCGACCAGCCGGAGCGAGACACCGCCGCCGACAGGCGTGGCGCCGTCGACCGCCGCCCGATAGTTGGCGTAGTTGCCGGCGCGAATCTCACCGGTCATCTCGGGTGCCTCGGCGCCGGCCTTGGTGACGATGTTGATCGAGCCGCCGGGCTCGCCCTTGCCGGAGAGTGCCGATGCGGGCCCCTTGAGCACCTCGAATCGCGACACCGTCAGGGCATCGCGCGACGCATTGAAGCCGCGGTTGCTGTTGAAGCGATTGATCAGCAGATCCGGCCCGGTGTTGACGTCGCCCGAGAACCCGCGGATGGAGTAGTTGTCCCAGGTGCCGCCGTTGGTGTTGATCTGCGTGACGCCGGACAATGAGAACAGATCTGCAATGCGCGTTGCGCCGACGTCTCGAATATCTTCCGCATCGAGCACCCGCACATTCTGCGGCAGATCAATCGGATCGACCAGCAGGCCGCTGATCGATGAAGCCGCGGCGCGCGCGCCGACGCTGACGGTCTCGGTAAAGCCCGGCTCGAGCGCCATCTCGAGCGTGGCCGCGGGCACGCTGTCGAGTTGGCGCGTGACCGGCGTGAACCCCTCGAAGCGGGCAGTAATGGTCAGGCCGCCTGTGGCGACGTCGAACCGGGCCAGTCCTGGCCGGTCCGTGCGACGGGTCATCGGCGCGGCCGCGGCCGCTTCCACGAGCACCTCCGCGCCTTCAACCGGCAACCCGGTACTATCGACGACCCGAACGGTGAGCAACGCGGTTGATTGCGCGGCAGCGGGGAGCGGCAGGAGGACAGCGAGGGCGAGTATCAGTAACTTCATGGCGCGTTTCCTTAGTGAGAGCCGATCGACCCTGCCCGTTACGAAAGGGCGGCGGCGTGGGTGGACCTGGCGTGCGGATGGTCGAGTCGCACCAACACGATCGCGAGCAGCGAGAGCGCGGCGAGACCCATGGCCATCAGCGGGAACAGGACTCGGCTGCCGCTCGCGGGCTCGTCGAAGACGAAACGCGGCGCGTGGTCGTAGTGCGCGGCGGTGAGCGTCACCTGCCGGTTGACCAGCGGATAGAAGTAGTCCCGCCAGCGCTGGTGATACTGCGCCAGTTGTGCCGCGAACGCCCGGTACCTGGCGGTCGAGGTGCCCGCCAGCTCCGTGGCGACGTCGTAGGTGAGCAGCGCCGGGGACGCATACCGCAGCCAGTCCACCAGTTGCTGCTGCCGCCGCACTCCGTCGTGATAGCGCGCCAGCGCCGGCGCGAGGCGGCGGTCGGTCTCTTCCTGCAGGGCGAGCGTGCGGACCGCGCTGGCGTCGAAGCCGTCACGGGGCGGCACGACGTCACGGTGGCGGTCGAGATAGGCCTGCTGCACGCGGCGCAACTCCTCGCCCGACAGCAGGCCGACCGCGCGGGCCTGCTCGATCAGGTGCAGCCGCGAGGGCACCGGCGCCAGCCACGCCACCAGCACACTCAGGCCCGCCGGCACGATCACGACGCTGGCCAGCCACACCGCAACCATGACCATGGCGTTCTTGCGCGAGGACCACTCGCGACTGTTGATCCAGGCGCCGAGCGCGAACCACACGCCGCCGTTGATGACAATCAGCGCCGACCAGCCGGCCAGGGTGGGTAGCACCGAGCGGTCGCCCGCGGCTGGAGCAAACCAGAGCACCGCGGCGATCGACGCGACCACCATGAGCAGCACCACGCTGCCGCCGCGCACCAGCAGTTTGGCGGCCATCAGCGTGCGCAGACGTACCAGCTGCGCCCGCACCAGGGGCAGCGTGCCGTGCTCCCGTTCCCCGGAGAACAAGTCGTAGGCGAGGGGCAGCACCAGCAGCGGCCAGCAGAACGTCAGAACAAACGCGAGGTCAAAGCGGCCGCTGGCCAGCATCACGGGGTTCTCGAGTTCGTCGCTGTGAATCAGCACCGGCTGCGTCCGCATGGTGACGCGGCTGTACGACGGGTGCAGATCACTTTGGCCGATCGCCAGCGCCGCCAGTGGCGCCGTCGGCAGCACGGCATAACGCGCACCGACCCATTCGCTGCCGGCCGCTTCGCCGCGCCGTGGGTCAATGTGCGGAGCCGGAGCAGGCGCGCCGCCGGGCTGCAGGATGTACCACACCACGCCCCCGCCACTCTGCTGCGGCCGGGGATCGCCGCGCTGCGCCAGGTCGTTCAGTTCGGCGGCGATCCGTGCGTAGGTCTCGGCATCGGCGCGTTCGATCTCTCGCGCCGTCTGGCGCTGGCGGTCGGCCCAGGCCGCGCCATTGGCGGCCGCACCCGCGACCGCGATCACGATCAGTCCGGCGCAGGTCCAGAAGGCAGGGCTGCGCCGCAACAGCAGGAGTTCGTGGCGCAACACGATCCGCAACATGTAGTCAGTCCACCCGCAACCGGCGTACGGCCCACGCCAGCAGGACCGTGCCCAGTGCCATCCAGGCCGCCAATGCCAGTTGGCTGGTCCGGCTGTTGCGCAGGGCCCAGCCGGCACCCGGCGTGTGATACGAAAATGGCGGCACGCTGCGCCACAGCTCATCGTCGGCGACGTAGTTCAACTGCTGCGACGTGGATTTGTTGGCAATGGCGGCGTTCATGTGGCCGACCAACTGCCGGCGATACGCCTCGGCGGCCGACGCGAAGCGCTGATGATGAAAGAAGTCGGTGCCCGCCAGCGACATCGAGAGGGCCTGCACGCCGAGTAGCGGTGCGGTAAATGCCGCGGCCTGCTGCGTTCGGATCTGGCGCTCGAACTGGTCCCACAGGTTGTGATAGTGACGGTCCCAGACCGCCGACGAGTGCGCCTCGCGCTCCATATAGTCGACGCCACGGAAGTTGACCGGCAGATCCCCGGGCGCGCTGACCTCATGCTGCGCGAGCAGCCGTGCGCGCAGGTCGCCCGCGTGCCGCTGAAAGTACTCGTGCACGGTCAACCCGTCGTAGGTGTCGCGCTCGACCTGTTTCGCGAACGCGAAGGCGGTCGGCGCCGGATGCAGACGCACCGCCGCCGCCGCGGCGAGGCGCGGTGCGACGATGGTGTTGAGCAGCCAGAACGCCATGAGCAAGGCCAGGGCCTGCGTGGAGGTGCGCGCCAGCGCCGACACCGTCAGCGCCACGAGCAGGATCACGAAGAAGTAGGCGCCGTAGGTGACGGCCAGGGCCGCGACCCGCTCGACCGGGACCGCTCCATCGCTGCTCGCGAGCGCGATGGCCGCGGCGCCCAAGATGGCGGCCGGGAGCAGCAGCGTGCCCAACGCCAATCCCGCTCCGGCGACTTTGCCCGCGCCAAGCCTCCATGGCGCAACGCCGGCCGCGATCACCTGGCGCAGGGTGCCGTCTTCGCGTTCGCCCGCGAACGTGGCGAAGGTCAACAGGACGATCACGATCGGGACCAGCAACTGCAGGGTCGCCGAGGCCGACAGCTCGCCGAATCGTGCGAGTGACGTGCGGTCCTGCGCTGGTCGAAACTGGAACTCGTTCTGCTTGTGCGCTTCGAGCCAGGCGGCCACGCCGGTGAACGGGTCGACCCCGGAATCGAACAGGGTCAGCGGCTCGCGTGGCTTGAAGACATAGGAACTGTAGTGCGCGGCCGAATGCGGATCCTTCGGCGGCTGCGCCAGCCACTGCTCGCGGACCGCGTGTTCGGCATCGCGGTGGATGGCGCTCACGGCGCGCTGGTGCGACCAGCCCGCAGCCAGCGACACCAGCAGCAGCGCGAAGATGATCGCGGCGCTGACCCGGAAGCGGCCGTCACGGGAGAGGTCGGTCAGCTCGCGGCGGGCGATGATCCAGGTGGTGCGCAACTCAGTGCGAGGCTATCCGCGTGTGCACGAACGCCGTCGCCAGATCCAATGGGCGGCCGTTCCCGCGGCACGAACGGCGCGTTCCGGCCGCTCGAATGCCGGGTCTTCCACGATGGCCGCTCGCTGTCTGAATCCGACCAGTCATTGAAGACCGGATGCCTTATCTCGAACGCCCGGACACACTCTCATCATGAGCAGACGGATTTCGCGCGGCCTTGCGGCCGGGCCCTCACTGGTATTGACCCTTCTATTCCTCATCGTCGCCGCGGTCGACAGCGCCGCAAGTCAAGTCGGGACTTCGCTCGGAGGGGTCGTGCTCGATCAGTCCGATGCGCCGGTTGTCGGCGCGAACGTGACGCTGCTTGATGGGGGAGGGGCCGTCCGGGAGAAGACGACGACCACGAAAGAGGGCGAGTTCTCCTTTGGCCTGCCGACTCAGGGACGCTACGTGATCGTCGTCGAGCGGCCACTCTTCGAATCGAACCGGGTCGAACTCGAGGTCGTCACCGGCGTTGCCGTAGCCAGGCAAACCGTGGTCCTGAAGGTCGCGACTCTACAGGAACAGGTGAGCGTGGTTGCCGGAGCGAACCGGCAGCTTCTTCTCGACGCCGTCACCGAGTCAGGCAGCCGCCTGTCGCTGACCAACCGCGAGACCCCGGCCAACATCGAGATTCTGTCGCAGGTGCGAATCCAGGAACTCGGCGCCCGCAGCACGCAAGAGGCGCTGAACCGATCAGCGGGGGTCACCTTTTCGCTGACGCCGAATGGTCCGGTGCGCCTGAACCTGAGGGGCTTCTCCTCTGATGCGGTGTCAGTTCTCTATGACGGCGTGCGCGCGACCGGGTCAGGCTCGCAAGGTCGCAATCAAGACAGCTGGCTATTCGATCGCATCGAGGTGTTGAGCGGACCGGCTTCGGTGCTGTACGGCGAAGGCGCGCTGGCTGGCGTCATCAACTTCGTGCCGAAGCGTCCGATGGTCGGCCAGCGGACGTTCTCGGCGGTCATGAGCGGCGGCAGCCTCGATACCTACCGTGTCGCCGGAGACGTCAACGTGCCGATTGGCGACCAGGTGGCGGTGCGGGCCATCGCCAGTGCCAATCGCTCGGCCGGGTACATTGACGACACCGATTCCGAAACGCTGACCTCGTCGCTCGGTGTCAGGGTGCAGCCGAACGCTCGCGTGACCATTGATGTCGGGGTCGACTATTCGAGCGACGAACTGGAGACCAGCTACTACGGCACCCCGCTCGTCCCGGCGTCGGTCGCCAGAGACCCGGCCGACATCGTCCAGACGCCCACCGGCCTGGTGCTGGACCGGGCGCTGCGCGCCAGCAATTTCAACGTCGAGAACGCCGCGTATGGCGCCGACACCACCTTCGTGCGATCCCAGGTTCGCTACCAGATCAGCCGGGCGTTCATCTTCACCAACCAGCTCAGCTACTACGATTCCCGCCACCGGTTTGTCGACAACGCCATCAACTTCAATTACTCACCGACGACACGGCTGGTCGCCCGGGCGAGAAGCACTGTCGTCAACGACTTCCAGTTCTGGTCGGAGCGGCCGGTGATCGCCGCCGACACGCTGCTGATGGGCCGGCGTAACCGGTTCTCGCTCGGCTCGGAGTTCAGCCGCCTGACCGCCTCGTCTTTCCGCCGGCTCGGCGCCGCGCACACCCCGATCGATCCCTACGCGCCGGTTCGTGGCCTGTCCCCGGTGAATGATCCGCCTGCGGCGTTTCCCACGGCGGCGACCGAAGGGAGCACCGTCGACATTGCGGCGATGTTCGTCGAGGACGCACTCAACCTGACCACGCGATGGCTGGTGACCGGCGGACTCAGGTACGAGAAGTCCGACGTGGACCGCACGACGTTCAATGCCCGCACCAACGCCGAGACCAGCTTTACGAAGAGCTTCGCTCCGCTGTCCTGGCGCGTTGGGTCAACCTTCGACCTGACGTCGAAGACCAAGGTCTACGCGCAGTCGAGTTCGGCGGTGGTGCCGGTGGCGGGCCTCACGCTCATCCCGCTCGCGAGTGCCGCGTTCGACCTGACGACCGGCAGGTCGGTGGAGGCCGGCGTCAAGAACACGCTGTTTGGTGATCGCGTCGAGTTGACGTTTGCCGGCTTCCGCATCGAGCAGGACAACATCATCACGCGCGACCCCAGCGACTTCAACATCAGCATCCAGGGGGGCCGCCGGTCGTCACAAGGCTTCGAGGCGGCAGTCTCGGCCGCGTTGACCTCCGAGTTCAGGATCGACGCGAGCTACACGACGCTCGAATCCCGCTTCGATGAGCTGCTCGAGGCAGGCGGTGTGAACCGTGCCGGTAACATACCTCCGGGAACCCCGGAGACCGTCGCCAACGTCTTTGCCACCTATGCGCTTCTGACCGTGCCGCTCACCTTCACCGGTACGGTCCGCCACGAAGGCGCCACGTTCCTGGACAACGCCAACACGGTGCGCGTCAACGGTCACACGACGCTGGATGCCTCGATGGGCTACCGCTTCAAGGTCGGCGATCTGACGCTGCGCGGCCGCAATCTGACCGACCAGCTGTATGCCGACTCGGCCTCGCCTTCGGCCACCCAGGTCGTGCTCGCCCCGCCGCGCACCGTCGAGCTGACGTTCACTGTTCGCTACTGATGGCTGGCTACATCGGCGGCCAACCGGTCGCGTGATAGGTTGTGCCGATGATGAATCGTTGGTGGGCGGCCGGTATCGGCGCGGGTCTGATGGTCGCGACCGCCTTGTCTGGACGCAGCCAGGTGGCGGCGCAGGCGAAGCCGCCCGACGGCACGTTGCTGTCGCAGGCGGGCTGTACTTTGGGCGGCGACACCTTCGACGCCTATGTCGCCGCGATCAAGTCCCGGCCCGGTGCCGACCCGAAGGACACGCCTTTCGACGAGGCGACCTTTCGCCGCAACACGCCGGCCGCGTGGTTCACCGCCATTCAGCAGTCCTCGGGCGTGCGCTGCCGCAAGATCAGCTACGCCAGCGACGGGCTGCGCGTCACCGGGTTCATCGTTGAGCCCACTACACCCGGCCCACATCCCGCCGTCGTCTTCAACCGTGGCGGCAATCAGGCCTTCGGCGCCATTCGCACGGCCGACCTGATGGAGTTTGCCGGGTGGGCGCTCGATGGCTACGTGGTGCTGGCGTCCCAGTACCGCGGCAATGACGGCGGCGAGGGCAAGGAGGAGTTTGGCGGGGCCGATGTCAACGACGTGGTGAATCTGTTCGCGCTGGCCCGCACGCTGCCGTCGGTTGATGGCAACGCGCTGTTCATGTACGGATTCTCACGCGGCGGGATGATGACCTACCAGGCACTGCGGCGCGGTGTGCCAGTGAAGGCCGCGGCCGTGATCGGCGGCTCGCCCGACCTGGCCGAAGGGCTGCGCCATCGTCCCGAGATGGAAGAGGTCTACCGCGAACTGATGCCCGACTACGGCGCTCGAAAGGCCGAACACTTGCAGGCGAGGTCGGCGAGCGCGTGGGTCGATGACATTCGCGTCCCGGTGCTGATGATGCACGGGGGCGCCGACTGGCGGGTGTGGCCCGGGTCCACGCTGTCACTGGCGAGCGCACTCCAGGCGCTTGGCAAGCCGTACGAACTGGTGGTCTACGGTGGTGACGATCACCCGCTGACGCGCAACCTGCCTGACGCCCGCGCGCGCCTGCGCGCGTGGTTTGCGCGGCACCGCTAGCGACCCACCCACGCGACCCCTGGCTGATCCGACCGGCCGGGGCCTTTCGACCCCGGCCCGGAGGTTGTTGCCAAGCCGTGCTCCGACACAGGCGGACGTCTACATACCGGCCGTGAACGCCACACTCGCCATGGTCTTCTCCCACATGATCGCCATCCGGCCGCCGGTCGCGCTCATGTCAACGAAAGCCCACGTCAATTCTTCGATGGTGCTCGGCAGCATGTCGAGCACCATCGGGATCCGGGCGACGTCCTTGTCGGCCGTGTATCCGTAGGCGCCCCACAGAGCCGCTGTATTGGCCTTGTCGTACTTCATCTGGGCCGCCCACGATGACACCACCAGTGTCCAGTTGTTCTCCTTGGCGTCGATAAACAGGCTGTACTCGCCGGCCGGCACCTTGTTTGCGCCAAACATCAGCGGCGCTTCGGCCTTAAGGCGCGTGGTGACATCGGCACCCGCGCGCCAGATCGGCGCACCGGCCAGAAGCGCCTTGCCGTAGTCGGCACCACTGCCAAAGATGTTGGCGCGGCCTCTCAGGCGCGGCCGGCCGTAGGTGACGTCAATCCACTTGCCACGCTGGTAGGTCGAACCCTTTTCGGTCTTGGCCCACTGGCCGCCCACTTCCGTGCTGGCCGTCCCGACGCCGCTCAGCGGGCGCACGGCCGGCGCCTGTGCCGACAAAGTGACGACTGCCGCCGCAGCCACTGCCAAACCACCCACCATCAATCGTATTGATCGCATCACTGTCCTCCACCACCTACGTAACTGGAATCTGCCTGGCACGGCAACCCGCAGGGTCAGTCGTGCTACGGACCGTCCGTCAGAATGTAATCGGCGCGTAACTGGTAGAGACCCGCCAGGGTCGTGCCGCGCCACTGCGGCTCGACGCTCAGCCGTCCGAACATGACCACCGGCTGCATCCGGACGTAGGGCACGGTGCCCTTCGCCATTTCCACCACCATCCACTCATTAGCCAGACCGATCATGCCCCAGTGGCAGGCGTCCATGGTGGCGGTCAGAATGAACTTGCGGACGCCTTCCTTGGTCACGGTAATCGGCAGCATGTAGCCGCGCACCGAGATGGTCGTGCCATGGAGCGCTTTCACCTCGGCGGGCACTTCCAACGCCTGATTGGACAACTGCGGCTTGGCCGCATGCGTGAAGATGTCCGCCGCATACGGCACATCGAACGACGCGAGGGTCGAGAAGCGAATGAACGGATAGGTGGGTAACAGGCTGGTGCCGCGTTCGAACGAGATCACCGGCTGTTGGGCGACCAAAGTGCCGCCCAGAAGCGTGACGGCCAGTACGATCGCCCAGGCCTGGGTCGGGTGGGGAGCGTATTTCATGCGGCATGCTCGCACACGCGCCTCGCACTGACACGCAAAGGTCAATGGACGCGGGCGAACACCTGGTGGCCAGTAGTCTTGACGCGATGAATGGGGTGCCGTCACTCCATTCATCGCGCCGATTGCCAGCGCTCCAGCGGCCCACACTGCCGGAATCGCCTGCTGCTCGTGAGGGCTGGTCGTCCATCCACCTGACCAAACGTTGCGTCTGTTGGATGCCGCTCGCGGCGCCGTGCCGCTGGCGCCACACTTTCGGTCCAGTCATGCGCCTGCGAGTGCCGTTCGTCTGGTCTGTTGCCTTAATCGGCCTTCTGACGCTCGCCGTCGCCTCGCCACTGGCGCAGTGGACGCGAAGGCCTTACCAGGCCTCCCGGTACGGCGGCAACTACATGCATGCCTATCACTTCGCGCCATCGCCCAGCTCGACGCCGTGGGCGCCGGCGTGGCACCCCGATGGACGGTCGCTCGCCGTCGGCATGGCCGGTTCCATTTGGCAAGTTGATACGTTGACCGGTGACGCGAAAGAGCTCACCAGCGGTGCCTCATATCACTCATCGCCAGCCTGGTCGCCGGATGGCAAGTGGCTGGTCTACACCGCGGACGATGGCGGCAAGACGATTACTCTTGAGATTCTCGACCTTGCCAGTGGCGAGTCTCGGACGCTGACCACCGAAGCCGCCAACTTCGCCGATCCGTCGTTCTCTCCGAACGGCGATCGTCTCGTCTACACCGCATCGCTTCCCAACGGCTACTTCAACGTGTTCGTCCGGCCGATCGCTGATGGCCGATGGTTCGGCGATGCTATCCAGGTGACCAGCGACACCAACACCAACACTGGCAAAGAACGGCCCTACTTCACGGCCCAGGACATGCACATTACGCCGTCGTGGTTGCAAGGCGGCAAGGAACTGCTGCTCGTGAGCAACCGCGGCATCGCCCTCGGCTCCGGCCCAATCGTGCGGGTGCCGGTGGAGGCGAACGGGCTGGCCCGCGCTGCCATCGTGATCGACGAACAGACGCTGTACCAGGCGCAGCCTGATGCGTCGCCCGATGGCGCCCGGGTGGCGTATGCCTCGGCCCGCGGCGGGACGCGGTCGTGGAACGCCTTGACGGTTGCGACGTTGGCGGCGTCGCCCGATCGGCGCGACCTCGTGACCGGTGAGTTCGACGTGTATGGTCCGCGCTGGTCACCCGACGGCACCACCATTGCCTACTTGACCAACGCCACGGGCCTGCCGCGGTTGGCGATCGTGGACGTGGCCACCGGCCACAGCCGTGACCTGCCGATTGGTAAGCGCACCTGGCGCCGGCCGACCGGCACCCTGGCGCTTCGGATCGTCGAGACCGGTCGCGCGGAACCCACCGCCGCGAGGGTGCACCTGACCGCTGCGGACGGGCGGTTCTATGCGCCACCCACGCGTTACGCCCGGATCGATTGGGCCGGCGACCGCGTCTTTCATTCCGACGGCACTGACACGTTCGAGCTGCCGGCCGGCCCGGTGTCGCTCGATGTCGTGAAGGGCTTCGAGTTCACCCCGGCCCGGGTCAACGCGGTGATCGCCGCCGGGCAGACGGCGACCCTGACGGTGACGTTGTCCCGCATTGCCAATCTGGCGGCCGATGGCTGGCACAGCGGCTCCACCGGTGCCCACATGCACGGCGGCGGGCTGCTGCGCTACGACATGAAGGACCTGCTGTTTCAAGCTGCCGCGGAAGACGTCGCGGTGGTCAACAACGCGCTGGCCCACCAGGAGCGCCGCATCGCTGACAGCGAGCTGTTCGCGTGGGGGCAACCAGCCCATCCGCTGTCGACGCCGGATCGCCTGTTGATCCTCGGGCAGGAGTATCGCCCGCCGTTTCATGGCCACGTCGCGGTGTTTGGCGACCGGCACCGCATCGGCGAACTGTTTCCCGTGACAATTGGCTACGAAGCCGCGCCGCCGCCGACGCTGGCACCCTCGAACACCGCATTTCTCGCGGCCGCCAAGCAACGTGGCGGCCTCACCAGCTACGTGCACGCGTTTGCCGGCGAAGCCGATCCGATCACGGGAGGACTGGGACTCGGCAAGGCATTCATGGTCGATGCCGCCCTGCGTACCGCCGACACCATCGAGTGGGCGTCGGCGAGCCGCGGCGCGTTCGTGCCGTGGTACGCGGCGCTCAACAACGGCTTTCGGATCACGGCCATTGGCGGCGAAGACACCGTCAGCAACCTGCACATCATGCGGCTGCTCGGGTGCGTCCGCACCTACGTGCACACCGGCGGCGACGGGTTGACGGCGGATGCGTGGTGGAACGGCGTTCGGCAGGGCCGCACCTTTGTCACCACCGGTCCCCTGCTCGACATCCGCGTTGGCGGGCAGTTGCCCGGTGGCGAAGTGAAGATGCCGGCCGGTGGCGGCGAGGTCACCGTCAGCGGAAACGTGCGCTCGATCACGCCGTTGCAACGGATTGTGATCGTGCAGGACGGCGTTGAGGTCGGCGAGGTGCCGCTCGACGCGGATCGCAAGGGCGCCACCTTCTCGCGTTCGATCGCCGTGACGCGCAGCGGCTGGATTCACGTGAGGGCCGAAGGCGGCCCGGCGGATCGCTTCCCGCTCGACACGCTCTATGCGCAGGCCTTTACCAACCCGGTGTGGCTGCTGGCCGGCGACCATCCGGTGCGCAACCGCGAGGCCGCGGAGTACGCGCTCAAGTGGATCGACATGCTGCAGTTGATGGCCGATGCCTGGCCGGGCTGGAACGACGCCGGCGAGAAGCAGCGGGTGTTCGCCGACTACGAGCGCGCGCGGGTGGTGTATCGGCGCTTGTTGAATGAGGCCGCGGTCCGCGGCCATTGAAAGCGAGGGTGTGATGCGGGTGCTGGCGATTGGCGTGCTTGTGGTGCTGGGTGCCGGCGGACCGGTGGTCGCCCAGGGCTATGTTCCCGTGGACTTTAACAAGCTGAGCAACTACGAATACGAGTTGCCCGACCCGTTCGCCCCGGCGGCGCCGAAGCCGCTGAACATCATTCCCGATGCGGTGAAGAGCCTGAACGGCAAGATGGTCGCGCTCGAAGGTTTCATGCTCCCGCTGGATCTCACTCCGCAGGGCGTCTCGGTGTTCATGCTCAACGCCAGCCTGGACATGTGCTACTTCGGCGCGCCAGTGCGGATGAACGAGTGGGTGCTGGTGACCATGAAAGGGGGCAAGCGCGCCGCATTCACGCACCTGGCCACCACGGTCAAGGGCCGTCTCTCAGTTGGCGAGGAGACCCGCAACGGACGGGTGACCAGCCTCTATCGTCTCGAAGCCGATGCGACTGAAGTCGAAGGCCGCCGATGACGAGCGCCGCCACGCCGCCGCCCGCGTTGGTGATCGAGAACCTCAAGAAGGGGTTTCGTTCGCCCGAGGGCGAAGTCACGACGATCGTCGACATAGCCGCGTTTCAACTGAACCGCGGCGAGCAGATTGCACTGCGCGGCATGAGCGGCTCCGGCAAGACCACCATGTTGAACCTGGTGGCGGGCATCCTCAAGCCGGACCACGGCCGCATTGTCGTCGCCGGCCGGGAGATTACCGTGCTGTCAGAGTCGGACCGCGACCGCTTTCGGGCCGAAACCATTGGCTACGTGTTTCAGACTTTCAACTTGCTGCAAGGGTTCTCGGCCCTGGAGAACGTGATGCTAGGCATGATGTTTGGCCGTGGCGCCGACCGCCCTGCGGCGGCGAAGCTGCTCGACCGTGTCGGACTCGGATCGCGCGTGCACTACAAGCCGCGCCAGCTGTCGGTCGGCCAGCAGCAGCGCGTGGCAGTCGCCCGTGCCCTGGCCAATGCGCCGCAACTGGTCCTGGCCGACGAACCAACCGGCAACCTGGACCCCCGCCACGCCAGCGAAGCCCTGCAGTTGATTCGTGAAGTCTGCCACGAGTCTGGCGCCGCGTTGCTGCTGGTCAGTCACGATCCAGAGGTCCTCGGCCAGTTCTCGCGCGTCGATGAACTGTCGCACATCAATCGGGCGGCGGCATGAAGCCCGGCTTGCTCCTGCTTGTCCGGCGCAGCCTCCGCCAGCACGCACTCTCGACCGCCGTCACCGCCATGGCCGTGGCCCTGGCCAGCGGCCTCGTGATGAGCGTGTTCAGCATCAACCGGCAGACCTACGATGCGTTCACCGGTGGCAACGCCGGCTTCGACGCCGTGCTTGGAGCGCGCGGCAGCCAGCTGCAACTCGTGCTCAACACCGTGTTCCATCTGGAAACCTCGCCCGGGAACATCCCGTGGACGATGTATCGCACCATCCAGCAGGATCCGGGTGTCGAGCTTGCCATCCCCTATGCCGTGGGCGACAATTTTCACGGCTACCGCATTGTCGGGACGTCCCAGGAGATGTTCACGAAGTTCCAATACCAGGAGGGCCGATCCTTCCAGGCACTGCCCGGCGGCCGGTTCTTTGAAGAGACCGCGCAAGAGGCCGTGGTCGGCGCCGTGGTCGCCGATCGCATGAATCTCAAGGTGGGGGATGTGATTAATCCGTACCACGGCTTGATCTTTGACGAAGATCGCAAACACCAGGACGAGTACACCGTGGTTGGTGTGCTCGAGCCCACCAACAGCCCCTCCGATCGCGTCGTCTGGATCCCCATCGAAGGCATTTTCCGGATGTCGGGGCACGTGCTGCGCGGCACCGGGCGCAACTTCAAGCCGGTGGAGGGCGAGCCGATTGGCGAGGAACACCGCGAGGTCAGCGCGGTGATGCTCAAGTTGAAGGACCCACAGGCTGGGATATACCTCGACCAGATGATCAACCGTCAGGGCAACCAGGCGACGCTGGCGTGGCCGATCGGACGGGTCATGGCCGACCTGTTCGAGAAAATCGGCTGGGTCAACCGCATTCTCGAGCTGGTGGCCTATCTGGTCGTCCTGGTCGCCGGCGGCACGATTCTGGCGAGCCTCTACAACACCATGAATGAACGGCGTCGCGAGTTCGCCATTCTACGCTCGCTCGGCGCGCGCAAGGGCACGGTGTTCTCCGCCATTGTTCTCGAGGCGACGGCGATCACGGCCATCGGCACACTCGGCGGCTATGTCGTCTACTCGGCGATTCTCGGCTCGGCCTTCGTGATCGTGCGCGCCCAGACCGGCGTGGTGCTCGACGTGTTCAAGATGGATATGGCGTTGTGGCTGACGCCGATCGGGATGCTGCTCATCGGCGCGCTGGCCGGACTGGTGCCCGCATTCAAGGCCTATCGCACCGACGTCGCCGCGAACCTCGTGCCGAGTTCCTGACGGGCTGCGAACAGCCCGCCAACCGTACCGCGCGATCGACCGTTCATTGGCTTTTGGTACGCGTGCCGTCCGCACGATGACAGACTTCGCACATGACAATGAACTGCTGGCGCCTGGCGGCCGCATTCGTGGCCGTCATGTCGACGTCGTGCACGAGCACAACGCCTGAGAGCACGTCAACGCCTCCAGCCGAGGCTCCTCCCGCCGCGGCGGCCGCGCCGCCACCGCCGCCGACAGTGCCGGCCGAGCCAGCTCAGCCCACCGAGGTCAGCCAGCCCGCCAAGCCGGCCGCGAGTGGCGGGCACCATCATGCCGCGCCACACGGAGGGACGCTGGTGGAGTTCGGCGATGAGTTCGCGCATCTCGAACTCGTCCTCGACACCAAGACCGGAACCCTGACCGCCTACACGCTTGACGGGGAAGCCGAGAAAGCCGTCCGCGTGACGCAGTCGACGATTGCCCTGGCCGTCACCCTGCCAGACATCCTCGCGCCAATTCCCGTGGACCTGCAGCCGGTGGAGAATGCCCTGACCGGCGAAAAGACCGGTGATACCTCACAGTTTCGCGCGGTGGTCCCGCAGCTCGTCGGGCGCTCGGCGTTCAAGGGCACGGTCACCGCCCTGACCGTCCGCGGTCAGGCCTTCACCCGGACCCATTTCAACTTTCCTGGCTCCGGTCACTAGCGATGAGCGTCCACCAGGTTGGCGCGTCGAGGGCGGTCACGGCCAAACCCATGCCGGTCCGCTGGGCCCTGCTCGGCGGTGCGGCCGTCGGCGCCCTCACCCTTTTCGTCATGAGCTGGTCTGAAACCGGGGAGCCGCTGGATCCGGCGACGATCGTCCCCCCCGAGCGTCTGGTCGAAGTCGGCGGCCAGTATCGTCACGTCTCCTTCAACCTGCTGTCGAGTTTCTCCTATGGCGTATTGCCCGGTGAGGATCCGCTGATGGCGAGCGCCAGCGAAGTGGTGCCGGCGAACATCCAGCAGCTCGACGGCCAGCGCGTGGGCATTGGCGGCTTCATGTTGCCGCTCGACTTCAATGGCCAGGGCGTGAGCGAGTTCGTGCTGAACGCCAGCTACGACATGTGCTACTTCGGCGCGCCGACCACGCCGAATCAGTTCATCGTGGTGCGGATGAAGGACCGCAAACGCACGCGGTTCGTCCATACGCCGATCATCGTCTTTGGCACTCTGCGGGTCGAGCCCGAACGTCGCGACGGCCGCATCATCAGCCTGTACCGCATGGAGGCCGACAGCATCGGCATTGGCGCCGGCAGCTAGTTGCCGTGCGATCCCGGCGTGGCCAGTTCCAGCGCCAGGGAATGGTTGAGCATCCCCGCCGCAAATGAGCCAGCGGCCGCCGCCAGCACGGCGCTTTGCGCCTGGGTGGCAAGGTCGCCGGCGCCGTAGATGCCCGGGACCGAAGTCTCGCGGGTGACGGCGTCCAACTGCAGGTAGCCCTTCTCGTCCAGGGCGAGATCCAGGGAGCGGACGACATCGGTTTGCCGCTGGCGAGGGTGCAGGAACAGCACGTCACGTTCCAGCGTGCCGCCGGTGGCGAATTCGATTCGAGCCAGCGAGACCTGGTCGTCGCTGACGAGGCGCGTGATTGGCCGATCGTCGATGCCCACGCCGGCTGAAGCCAGGCGCGCGACCTGCGCTGAATCCGGCGCGAAGAGCCCGTTGGTCAGGACCATGACATCTGCCGACCAGCCACGCAGCATCAGGGCGAAGTCGAGCGCCTCGGCGCTTCCCGCGAGATACGCAAACCGCCGGTCCTGGACCTCCCAGCCGTGGCAGTAGGGGCAGATCAGGACGGCCGTGCCCCACAGCTCACGCAGTCCCGCGGTTGCCGGCAATTCGTCAATCATGCCGGTTGCCAGCAGCACCCGGCGCGCCACCACCGTCCCCGATGGCAACCGCACGTCGAACGCGCCCCGTTGGCCGCGAATCTCCTCCACTCCCTCTTCCACTGCGTGGACATTGGGGTAGCGCGCCAGCTGCTCCCGGGCGATTCGCCGGAACTCGTCCGGACCGATGCCGTCTCTGGTCACGAAATTCTGGAGATGGAGCGCCGCGGCGTTGCGACGCGGCCCTGAATCGCACAGCAGCAAACGTTTGCGCGCGCGGCCGAGCGTGAGAGCAGCCGACAGGCCGGCCGGCCCGCCACCAACGATCACTGAGTCATACATCACGTCCACCGCTACCGGGGCGCCTTGGCCAGGCTCAAGAGGTTGGCAAACAGCCGATACGCCCCCGGAACGCCCGCCGGGAGTTGCCGGAACCACGCGTACGACGTATAGACGTAGCGTCCTTTGCCAATTTCCGCATAGAGCTCGCCGCCGCGATTGGGCGCCTCCCCGGGATCGCCTGACTCGAGCAGCGGCGTGTAGCCCTTGTCGAACTCAAGGAAGCTATACAGGTTGCGCTCCTGCACCCAGCCGTCAAAGTCCGATGCCGCGATCTTGTTCGGAAACGTAAAACGCGGGTGGGCCGGCTGCAGAATCGTCACCGTCGCGGTCTCATCCGTCACGCGCGCGCCGATCTCGCCCTTGAGCGGCGCCAGCTGGCGCTCGGCGTAGTCGCCCTGTTGATATTGGACGATGAGCGTACCGCCTTGGTCCATGAACTGCCGCAGCCGGCCCTGGTTCGCGGCGAAATCAGGCCGTGCCTCCGACGCCCGGACGCCGACGACGATGGTGTCGAAGCGCGAGAGGTCGCCGGTGGAAAGCAACGCCGAATCGATCAGCTCGACGGGCAGGCCCAGCCGGCGGATCGCGTCCGGCACCTGGTCGCCGCTGCCCATGATGTAGCCGACCTTGACCTGCGCTACCGTCAGGTCGATCGCCTCCACCCTCACCGCAGCGGGTGAGTAGAGCCGGTGGGTGGCGATGTGCGGATAGGCAATGGTCTGAATGTCCTGCGAGAGGGTCTGACCGGCGATCATGGCCTGCGCCGTGATCGTGAAGGTACCCGGGACAATCGGCTGGGGAGCATGCACCTGGAATGTGGCTGCGGTGCGCTCGCCGGGTCTCAAGCTGATGGGCGACTGCTCCGGCGAGGCGGTCCATCCGGCGGGAAGCTGCAGCGTGATCGTGCCGGCGATCGGCTGCCGGGAGTAGCTCGCCACATGCACGGTGACTGGCTGTGGTCGAGAGCCGGTCCCGGTCGGCAGCACCAGCAGCTTCGAACCCACGCCCACCGAGACCGGCGGCACCACCGCGACGGCGCGGCGCAACTCGCCGCGAACGCGATCGGCGTAGCGGTACTCGACTGGTCGGACCAATTCGAAGGTGACGCCCGCGACCGTGACCGGCACTCGCGCATGCAAGAGTGGCGCGGCAAACGGCAAGCCTTTCGGCGCGCCGGCCCGCCACTGGAAGAGGTCGCCAATGCGAGGTTCTGTCAGCCAGTACGGCTGCGTGTAAGGCTCGGTCGCCGGCACGCGGGCCGTGAAGGTCTCGCTTCTGGTAGCGGTCTCGCGAAAGAATCGCGCGAACGGACTCGTGTCGGTGTCGGCCCGCGCCGGCGCGTGCGTGACCGTCCAACCGGCCGGCGCTTCCACCGTGGCCGCGCCCAACGTCGCCGGCGAGCCGTCAGCAACAAAGCCGCGCACCGTGACCGCGACGACACCGCCAGGCGTGACCGTTTCGATATCGGCAAGCGGATCGATCGTGACGCTGGCGGCCATCGCCAGCGCGTCGGTGAAGTCCCGCTCTTTGAATGCCAGCAGAAAGTCGGCGTCGGCCCTGGCGTCCGCCGGGGCCGCCAGCAACTTCGCCGCGCTGCGGGCCGCGCGCACCGCCGTCACTCCCCGGGCGAGCACCGGAACAATCGTCGCCGGCCGACGGGCGTTGTAGGTCTGCAGGGCTTCGGCGGCCGCGGCACTGACAGCGGCCAGTTCGGTGGCCAGCGAACCGGCCGGCAGTCCCACGAGGGCCGCCAGGCCCGTGACCGAGGTATCCATGCCGTCGAACAGGCTGGTCTCGCTGCCGCCTGAACCGCCCGACAGGTTCTGCGCCAGGCGCAAAACCGAAGACTGCGGGCCGATCAGCTCGATGCTGCCCATCTCCTGCGACTTGTGCTGACTGCGGCCCTCGGCTGCGATCTCCGCGTAGCTGCGACCGATCACCGGGTTGAGCAGCCCGGTCGCCACGCGCGTGGTCGCCGGCGTTTGCGCGTCGGGACGGAAGCCCTGGCCGACATACAGCTTCCGCGCCTGCCAGGGGCGAAGCCCCTCGGCGATCTGCTCCGGGAATTCGTTCGCGTCCGCCGCCGCCTTGAACGCCAGCGGCGTCAGGTAACCGGCGAGCTGATGCTGGCCGTGGCCGTCAGCAGGCGTGCCGGCGAATCGTGAAAAGACGACGAGCGGGCGGTACAGCCGGATGATGCGGACCATGTCACCCAGCACCTCGCGTTCGCGCCACTTCGCCGCGGCTTCCGACCGGGTCTTCGAGAAGCCATAGTCCATGGTGCGCGTGAAGAACTGTTCGCCACCGTCGAGGCGTCGGGCCTGCAGCAGTTCCTCGGTGCGGATCACGCCGAGGGCGTCGAACAGCTCCGTGCCGATGATGTTCTGGCCGCCTTCGCCGCGGTTGAGCGACAGGTACGCCACGCGGGCATGGTCGCCGCGTGCCACCCGGGCGACGAGCGCCGAATCCTCATCGTCCGGGTGCGCTCCGGTGTGGAGGGCAGACGCGGTGGTCTGTAGGCGGCCGAGCAGCAGGTCGAGCCCGGATGCGCCGCGGTCGTAGATCGGACGTACCTGCGCGGTCAACGCGGCGGCTGAAATCAGCAGGGTCATGACAGGGAGGAGAAGTCTACGCATTCAAGTGCCTCGAACCCGAGCGTACCCCGGCGATGGCGGCGCCGCAGCGATTCGATCATGAGTGGACGTTTTGGCCCTCCGAACGACCACTCGAGGGCCTTTTCTTTCAACTGGTGGAGAGCCGATGCGTCGGCAGCGCAGCCGGTGCTACGATGGCAATCAAAGTGAGGCTGATCCCGATGCCGCCACGTGCCATGGTCTTTCGCCAGTTCGCGGTCTGTTTGGGACTCGTGCTCGGCCTGGCTTGGTCCGTTGATGCCCAGGGGCCGGTCGTGTCGCTCGCCCGCGCGTCAGCGCTCAAGGCGTCGTATCCCTTCGTGCGTTTCTCGACGCTGTCGTCGTTCAGCTTGCCGGAAGCCGAGGGCTTCACTCACGTCGTGCCTGGGGCCGCCGCGGGCGCGGGCGGGCGGGACAGTCTGGCGATCCCGCCCGACGTGCTGGCGCTGCACGGGAGGCCGGTCTCGGTGCGCGGTTTCATGTTGCCGATCGACGTGAATGCCGACGGCGTACAGACGTTCATTCTCACTTCATCGATCGACTCGTGCCACTGGGGCATGATGGGCTTCCCGAACGAGTGGCTGCTGGTCGAGATGGCGGCGGGAGCGCGCGTGCCCTTTTTGAAGTTTCAGCCGGTCACGGTGTTCGGAAAGATGAGCGTCGAACCGTCGTGGCGTGGGACCCGACTGTCCGGCCTCTACCAGATCCGGGCCGACTACCTGTCGGCCGACGGGCTCTAGCGACCACTCGTCGCCGCGTCGCGCCCATCGGTGTGGACGTGCTCCATTCAGGGCGCTGACGACCTCTACACTGCTGTCGAGTGAGCGCCCCAAACGCGGCGGAAGTTCTCAACCTCGTCGGGTTTGTGACCGGCACGGTCCTGTACGCCATGCTGCTGGCGCTGGTCCTGCGACGACCTGGCCGCGAAGGTGGTGTCCGTTCGTCCCTGCCGCTGGCTACGGCGCTGTTGGGGCTGGTGTGGAATCTTGGTGAGCTGAGCGCCTACGCCCTTCCGCGACTCGGCTATCTGCAGGATTCGGTCGGCCTGGGGGCGGTCTCGTTCCCGGCCCTGGGCCTGCTGGCCGCAGTGGTTGTGCATTCCGTCGCGCGCGAACTGCCGCGCGGAGCATTCGTCACGGTCATCGCGTACGGCTGCAGCGCGGCGGCTGCGGTGCTGCATGTCCAGACCGTGGTCACCGGCGACCGCGATGCCTCGTCACTGGCCTTTGTCCTCCTGACGATCTGTTACGGCGTGATCATCGTCGCGCTCGGCGTGATGACCCGTGGCCAGGCCAACGGCCAGCGGGTGTTGTGGGTGCTGGCCCTCGCGCTGTTCGCGGTGTCGGCGTCGCACCTGGGCAGGGCTCACGGCGACGGCGAGAGCTGGGCGGTGCAGTTGATCGGGCATCACGCCGCGATACCTCTCGCGTTCGCGATTTTGTATCAGGATTACCGTTTTGCCCTCGCCGACCTGTTTCTGAAGCGTGCCTTGACGCTGATCGCACTGGTGACGGTTGCCTTCTCGGGTTACTCGCTGGTCTCGATCCTGCCACCGGGGCCGCTGGCAGCCGGCCTGCTGATGGCGATGTGGGTGGCCACGGCGCTGGTCGCGTCGTGGCTGCATCGCCGGGTGGTCCGCTTCGTGGACGCCTCGCTGCTCGGGCGCATGGACTACACCGCCCTGGCCGCGGAGATAGGCGTGGCGCTACAGGCGCAGGACACCCTCGACAGCGTGTTCGAGACCGTGTGCCGGCGGCTGGCGCCGGCGCTCAACGCCCGGAGGGCGTGGTGGTTTGAAGACTGTGCCGATGCCCCCCAGGGAATGATGACGGCTCAGGCGGACGTGCCGACGACCGAGCACCCGCGCTACGTGATCGCGATCGGCGAACTGACGGGCGGTCGGCGCTTGCTCTCGGATGACCTGGCGCTGGTTGACTCGGTGGTCGCGATGGCGGCCCGTCGGGTCGATCAGTTGCGCCTGACCAACGAGCGCTATGAGGCCCAGTTGCGTGAAGAGGAGATGCTGAAGCTGGCCGCCGAGGCGGAACTGAAGGCGCTGCGCGCGCAGATCAACCCGCACTTTCTGTTCAACGCCCTGACCACTATTGGCTACCTGATTGAGGCCGCCCCGCCGCGGGCGCTCGGCACCCTGATGCAGTTAACGGCGCTGCTGCGCGGCGTCTTGCGGTCCGATGGCGAGTTCACCACGCTCGGGCGCGAAATTGAACTCGTCGAGCACTACCTGAAGATCGAGCACGAGCGTTTCGAGGAACGGCTGCGGATCGCGATTGACGTGCCGGCGGCACTGCGAGGACACCGCATCCCGACGCTCGTGCTGCAGGCCCTCGTCGAGAACGCCATCAAGCACGGCGTGACCCCGAGTATCACGGGTGGTTGCGTCGAGGTGTCAGCGCGGCTCGACCACCTGGCCCAGCCGGCGCGGTTGCGGCTGGCCGTGCGCAATACCGGGGCGCCGCTGTCGGCGGTTCCGGAATGGGCCCCCCACGAACGTGTTGGCGTCGACAACGTACGGCGCCGCCTTGACGGTCACTACGGTGCGGCCGCGGGCCTGACACTGACGACCGACCGTGACGGGGCTACCGTCGCGGAGATTGTCTTGCCGCTCGTGGAGGCGGCCGGCTCACACGAGAATAAGAGTGGTGTCGAAGCTCTTGCGCGTCGTGCTGGCCGATGACGAACGGCCGGCGCGGCGCTTCCCATCAACTTGCTGAAGGACCTCCCGGAGGTTGACGTCGTCGGCGAGGCCCGCAGTGGACGCCAGGCGCCGGATCTAGTCGAGCGCCGCCAGCCGCATCCAGTCACGCGTGCTTCGCGAGACCCTGCTCCAGTTGTGGGCGCCCGGGTGAGTCACGAGTTGTTGTGCTGGAGTCGCGCATGCCTCCGGCCCATTTCCTCCAGATAGAGGCCTTCCAGGTCGCTCGCCGAGATGGTCGAGGCGTCGATGGTCCGGCGTAGCCGGCCGGCCTGCATGAGGCCGATCGTGGTGGCCACCTCCCGTGCGCGGAAGAGATCGTGCGTCGCCATCAGGATCGCCGCTCCGCGGTCGCGCTGGCGCACGAGCAGGTCGTGGAACTCGGCCGAGGCCTCGGGGTCGAGACCTGACGTGGGCTCGTCCAGCAACAGGGCTTTAGCCTCTTTGATGATGGCCAGCGCGATCCCGACCTTCTGACGCATGCCTTTGGAATAGTGGCCCACGCGCCGTTCGTAGGCGTCGGCTGCCAAGCCGGCCGCCTTCAGCGACTCGCGCAGGCGCGCGGGCGAACGGTCCGCCACGCCGGCCAGCCGCGCGAAGTAGTCGAGGTTCTCGTAGCCGGTCAGCTCGTCGTAGAGGGCGACGGTTTCAGGGACGTAGAGCAGCCGGCGCCGCACCGCCTGCGGCGCCTGCTGCGGATCGAGACCATCCACTGTGGCCGCGCCCGATGTCGGTTTCAGGAAGCCGATGAACAGCTTGATGGTCGTCGACTTGCCTGCACCGTTGGCGCCGAGCAGACAGTAGATCTCACCGGCCCCCACCGTGAAGCTGACGTCGTCGAGCGCGCGATGGGTGCTGTGGTCCTTGGTCAGGGCCTGTGCCGAAAGCATGTGGAGCGCTCCCTATGGCGTCGCAGCCTGGCCGATGAGGGTCCGGGCGGCGACCAGAATGATCGAACTGGCGATGAGCAGGATGGCGAGGTCCACCAGCACACCTGCCTGGAAGGCACCGCCCGTTTCACGGAACTGAAAGCCTGCGAGGTTGTCGTATTCGGCGAGCGTCAGCGGAGCATCGCGATCCAAGTACCCCTCGTACAGCGGGCGCAGCTCCAACTGGGCCTCGCGCACCTGGCGCTCAAAGGCGAGCGCGCGGTCGGCGTCCGAACCGGCGATGCGGTCGAGCGCATCCTGCATGGCCACCGACGGCAGGAACAAACGCACCCTGTCGAGCACCTCACGCCGCGCGTCCTTCGCGTGTTGATGCGCCGCGACCATCGGTGTGATTTCCTGGTCCAGGGCAAGGCGGTCGGCGTAGAGATCTCGCAGTCGATCGGGGATCTTGGGGGCGGGGGTTCGCAGCGGTGTTGGATTGGCCACCCGGTAGACGCGCTGCCGCTCGGCGATCGCGGTCATCCGGGCCTTGAGATCGGTGGTGAACCGCAGCTCTGACGGCGGCGGTGAGACCAGATCGACGGCGGCCAGCGTCAGCGACGGCGTCATGACCACCACCAACAGCCATGCGGTCCCGGCCGCGATCGCCGCCTCGGTCGAGCGACGGGCGACGAGGTTGATGACCACCGCCACCGCCAGCCAAAAGGCGCCGTAGGCCAGGACCGTCAGCGCCAACGCCACCAGTCCGGCCGGGCGCTGCGCCCCGGCCCAGGCGGCGACCACGAGGATGATTACGACCGCAGGAAGCAGCACCACCACGGCCCGCACCAACGCCTTCATCGCGATCAGCGGCCCGACGACGACGGGCTGCGACAGGACCATGGCGGCGACGCCGCGCTCCCGCTCACGCGCCCACAGGTCATAACTGGCCGCAAGGAGGATCAGCGGCAGCAGGAAGACGATGACGAAGGCCAGATCGAACCGTCCTGCGGCACGCACGGTGGGGCTGCCGATATCCGCCCACACGCGCCTGAAGAGAGACGTGTAGTCACCTGTCGGATGGATGGAATCGGCGGTGAACGGATACGCATCGGCCTGACCGACCGACAGTGGTGCCATTGCTCCGGGCGGCAGCACCGGCTGCGATACCGGAAAGACCACCGTGGGGTAGTTCTTGACGACGAACGGGCGCATGTCTGCCTGCCGCGCCTGTTCCTGCGCCTTGATCACCGCGATGGCCGCCTCGCGTTGACGGACCCAGTCGGCACCATTCCACGCAGCATAAGCGCCCAGGCCGAGTAGCAAACTCAGCAGCGCGAGCAGGGCAGGGTCGCGCAGAAGACGACGGGCCTCGTGGCCGGCAACCGTGATCGCGCTCATGACAGCCGCCCCAGACGCTGTCCCGAAACCACCATCAGCCCAAATGCGACGATGGTCCACGCCAGCAGGATCGCGAGATTGGGAGCCTGCGTCGCCGCCACGGCGGCCACGCCCGCATCCTGCGGCTGATAGATGACGTCACGCGTGATGGTCGCGATGTCGCCGAGGATGTATCTCTCGCCGCGCGGCGGTTTGTGGTTCTTCATCCAACCGTTCAGTCCCTGGACCAGCCGGAAGCGATAGTCCTCGACCCCGCGCAGATAGCCGAGGTGGGCGCCGAAGTCCGTACCCGCCACGGCGCGCGACCAGGGTTGCAGGGCGATTGTCGGTGAGAGGATCGCGAACGCGCGCTGCAGAGCCTCCTGCCGCTGGTAGGTGGCGTACAGCCGGTCGAAATGCCGGTTGTAGAGTTCCGTGGAGAGCTGCTCGCCATACTCATAGGAGGCGCCTCGGAAGTTGATCGGCAGGTCTTCGACCGCGCTGACCTGATGACGCGCGAGCAAGTCGGCCTTGAACGCTTCCGTACCCGGGTCCGCTGGATCGTGAACGTCGACGCCCTGTTCCGCCTCGTCGGTGACCCCGGCTCTGAACGCCACGGCTGACGGCGTTGGTTCGAGGCTTTCGGCGACGGCCGGCGCGACCCGCGGCACGAGCAGTGTCGCGACCGCCCAGAGCCCGAGCAGGACGACCAAGGCCGTCCGCGCCGAGGCACACAGGCCCGAAGCGGCGATGGTGAGGGCGCAGAAGACCAAGAGGTAGAGCAAATACGCGATGCCGATCGCCGCGAGCCCCGCCACTTCGGTCTGGCCCGCGCCCTGCGCGAAGATCGCCGGCAGGCTCACACCGATCATGGCGAGCACCAGTACCCCGGCCGCCGTCGCCAGAGCGATCAGCCGCCCTCCGACCAGAGCCGCGGCTGACGCGCCGGCACCGAGTTCCTGACGAAGCCGCTCCCGCGCGACTTCGCCCGACATGGTGGCGAAGCCGGCGAGAATGACGAGCAGCGGCGCGATGACCTGCAGAGCCCAGGCCGCCGAGAATCCGCCGAAGCGGCTGAGGGCGGCCCCCCCCTCAATCGGCCGGTGCCGGGCCGGGTTCTGCGCATGGGCCTCGATGAACACGGACGAACCGACGAAGTCGGACAGGCCGGGATCGAACGCCGCCAGCGGCCGCACCGGCGCCGGCACGGCGCGGCCCACGTGCGCCGCGTCGTGCGGGTCGATTACGCCCTGGCTGTCCCAGAGGCGTGCCTCCTCCTCAGCAACCGCGTGCCGCTCCTGCGCTTGGGCGCTCAAGCGGGCCGCGCTCGTGGCCACCGAAGCCCCGGCGAGCAGCAGGAATGCGAGGCCGAGCCAGAGCAACCGCCGCCCGCGCCACATCAGCCGGAGCTGTGTCGCGGCCACCGCCAGGGTCTGGGGCATGACCGACATCACATTGCTGGGCATCAGGGTGCCATCACCATTTGCGTGTCACGGTCAGCGACGCAAAACGTCCGAGCGGATTGGCGTTGGTCGGGTCGAACCCGATGCCGAAGTTGGTGACCACAAAGGGCGGGTCGGCATCGAACAGATTCTGAACGCCGAGCGCGAACGACGTATTCCGCAGCATCCCCTGAGCCGCCGCGTAGCGGAGGTTGAGATCCACGGTCCGCCAGGGCTCCACGTCTGTATCCGCGGCATTCAGGAGGTCCGTGTAACCGCCCGTGTAGTTCAGGAATGCGGCCCCCGACCAGCCACCACGATTGAAGGTCGCGCCCGGCCGGACCTTGAGATCCACAGGGAGGAAGCTCAGATTGATCGCCTGTGCCTCTGGTGACGTCGCCACCACGCGTCTGGTGCCGTTGAAGATGTACTGTCCGGCAAGAGTGAAGCCGATGCGGTTGGCGCCGACGCCGAAACCATAGCTGGCGTCGACGTCGACGCCGTCCTGGAAGGTTGACGCGTTGTTGCGGAGCCGGTTGTCGACAAGTGCCGCCGTGTCGAATTCACTCAACCCCGCCGGTAGACCGTTCGCGCCGGTGCGGAAGACGGTCCATTGCGCTCCGCTCTGGCCAAGTGCGATGGCCTGGTCGATGAGTGCCCGGCTTGGGTTCCTGGTGATGACCGCCGCGAACGCGGCCTCTTGAGCAAAGATGGTCGCCGTATTCGCTGGGCCGCCGCGGTCGATCCGGTCGCGGTAGCTGATGTTGTAGTAGTTCAGCCGCAGCGAGAACTCCGGCAGCCCGCCCGGCGTGATCTGCAGACCGGTGGTCCACGTCGTGGCACGCTCCGGGCCGAGATCAGGGATGCCGCCGTTGAGCACCATGGTCACCGTACGGCCCGCTGCCGATGTGGACAGTGGATCTGGCAAGTACGACACGGTGGTGCCGACCCGCGTACCTAGATCCTGGAAAATCGGCGCCCGAAACGACGTGCCCCAGGTCCCGCGGAACAGCAGCCCAGGCGTCACCCCCCACGCTGCGCCGAACTTGGGATTCACAGTGGAGCCGAAGTCGCTGTAATGGTCGTAACGCACCGCGCCCGTTAAATCCAGGCGCTCGATACCTTGCATACGGTTGATCGATCCAACAACCGGGATAACGCCTTCGCCGAATGCCGACGTCACGCCGCGCGCGCCGCTGGTATCCGGGTTTCGAGCCCCGCTCGACGAGATGTTGGTCCGCAGATACTCGTCGCTTCGATATGTTGCGCCGACCGCGGCCCTCACCTCACCGCCCGGGAGCGAGAAGAGCGGGCCATCACCCGCCAGGTCCAGCGACCACGAGTCCGTTGCGATGCGGAATTGAGACGATTGACTGATGACGCCAACGACGCCTGTCGTCGTGGTCCTGAACCCGGTATTTTCGACAAAGCTGTGGCCGAAGGCCCCGTTTAACCGCGCCTGCCACCGCGACGGCAAGTTGTACTTGAGCCCAGCCGTGAAATCGTATTGCTCGGTGTTGGGGATGTTGGTTTCGAAGTCGGTGAAAAATCCCCGAATGGCCTCGACATCGCGATATGAGTAGATGCCGCTTGCTTCCAGTGACAGACGGGATGCCACCCGTTGCGACATCGAGCCGTAGACGCTCTGTCGTTCCGCCTGTGGCAGCAGATCGAAGGGAAGGGGCGGGTTCACCGAGAAATCCCTGTCGGTGATCTCCAGGTTGCCCTGCCCGAGATATTCGTAGCTCACCAGCGCATTCCCGCCGTTCCAGGTCCACCCGCCGGTCAGCGATCCCTGAACTTCCTGCCGCCCGCCCTTCGTCACGCTGCCGAAGTGCGCCAGCGTTTCGTAGCCGTCAAAGTCGGTTCGCAGCACGATGTTGACCACCCCGCCGATCGCGTCAGCACCGTAAATGGCCGACGCACCGTCGGTGAGCACCTCAATCCGTTCGATCGCGGACATCGGGATCAGGGACACATCCACATACTGAAACTGGTTCGACGCGGTCACGCGATGCCCGTTGACGAGGGTGAGCGTGGTGCCCGTTCCCAGTCCGCGCAGATTGATGCTCGAGCCGCGTCCGTCGTTGACGCCGACATCGCGGTCGGCCCCGGAATTGGCCACGTTGCCGGCATTGGCGCCGTTCCCGAAGTTCTGCGGCAGCGTTTCCAGGAACTGCTGGACCGTGGCCGCACCGGTCTGCTCGATCTCCGCCTTCTCGAAAATACGCACCGGGGCTGAAGGCGCGATGTTCAAGCCACGGATGCTCGAGCCGACGACGAGGACGTCCTCGCTGATTCGCGTGATCTTCAAGGTGATTCGGAGCTCGACGTTGCCGCCTGCTTGCAGGACCACGTTCGGAAACTCCGCCGGCGCGAAGCCGTCTCGCTGCGCCCGCAGGGTGTAGCGGCCCGGCATCACGGAGGGAAAGGTGAAGGTTCCCTGCGGTGTGGCGGTCGCCACCCGCGCCACCGCCGTCTCGGCATTGACGAGCCTCAGCTCGACATCAGGAAGAACCGCGCCCGAATCGTCAACCACCACGCCGCTCAGCGTGGCGGTGGCAGATTGCGCGTACAGGCCGGCCGGCGCAATGCCGGTGCCGGCAACTCCCAAGAGCAGCGCCATCACGCCCCCGATCAGGCGCGGGGCACGGTCGCGGAGCCGCGGTGTGAACAGGCGTACCAACAAGGGGGATGCAAGTTTCAAAAGGATCACGTCGAATTTCTCCTGAGGCTATTGCGGCGTCTGACCGCTGAGGAAGCGCGCATCCGAACGCGCGCGGTGAAGGTGGTGCCGGACGTCGAGCACGGATGCCACTTGTGCGGGCCCAGTACCCGGATCGGCCGCTGTGAACGCCGCGGCGATGGCGTCGTCGATGATGGTGGCTTCGTTGGCCAGGCGACGGCTGGCGGAGCGGAGGCCCACCGGAGACTGTGGCGCCGCCTCGTCATCGCGGTCGAAGTACGGAGCGAGCGTGGCATCCAGTGCATCGATTGCGGCGAGGGCGTTGGCGGCGTGGCGGTCCAGGAGTGCCCGCCACGCACGCATTCCCTCTGGATCCAGCTCCGCCACGATCTGCTCGTCGAACCGGCCGACGAACGCATGGAGCGCCTGTGTCTGACGCTTGAGGCGTTCCGACAAGGCGAGCACCTGCGGGGTCAGTTCACGGGCGACGGCCGTCGGGTCCTGCCCATTTCCCCTGCGGCCGCGCAGATAGGCGTCGATCGGCGCGGTCGCGATCGCCGACTCCAGCAGACGAACTTCGGTCGGCGCCGTGGCCCGCCCCCGCCCGGCCGCCTCCTCGAAGGTCTGGATGTCGACCGCGATCACATCGGCGCCGGCCAACGCCGAGACGGCGCGCAAGACGGCCTTCTTCTGGTCGACGGTGCTGACCAGGCCGGTCACCGACAGGGCTGTGAGGCCCGCCCGGCTCACGGACAGGAAGTCGCCGGCACCCAGTCGATCGAGCGCTTCCACCAGCCGCACCTCTAGTGAGGGCGTGGTGGATGTCGGCACTCGCGCCGGCCGCTCGACCAGGGCCGGTGCACGCGAGAGACGATCGGTTTCGGCGACGAAGGTGCCGGCCGGGATGTCGCTCATCGGCAGACGGGCAAGCGCCTGCTCCTCGAGGGTCACGATATGCTCGACTCCGTCCGCGGCGACCTTCAGGGACAGCCGGACCGCGTGCAAGTCGGCACGACGAAGCACCAGTTCGGCGCGCGAGGGCACCGTCGCGGGCCGTGCCTGCGCGTGTGCGGTGGGCACAACGGACTCGAACCAGCCCGTTCTGACGGGCTGTTCACAGACCAGGGTATAGGTGGTCTCGCCGGTGGTTCGCGTGCACGGGCCGACCGACAGATACCGGCGGCGGAACGCGTCCGCTGACAGGTCCATCGTCCAGATCTCGTCGAACAGGCCGAGTTCGATGCCGTCATCCCGGCCTTCGACCAGCCATCGTCCGGCGACGAGATGGCCGGTCGGATCGAAGACGCGAACCGCGCGCGCCCTGGTATCGCCCCGCGTCCACGCCTCGATGCGATGGGTTGAGCCCGGCGCTGGCGCGCCGGCTCGCCGGACGCGGAATACGAGAGTGCGATGCACGGCCTCCGAAGCCGAGATCGCAGCGGTCTCGCTTGCCACGGCCTGATCGAGGAGCGCGGCCACGCTCGGCTCTGCGGGCGACCCGTTCGTCCACCACAGCGCAGCCGCCAGGAGAAGCACCGCCCCCGCCACTGGCACCAGCCGCGAAGGCCGCCGCCACGAGTCCCACACACCCTGCCACCAGGACCAACCTCGTGCCGCCGGAGCATCAGGGTCGGCGGACGTCAGCGCGGGAGCCAGCGCGGCGATCGCGTCTTCAGAGTTCCGTTCGACCGCTTGTTGAAGCGCCGGGTCGAGGTATCCCACGGCGATCACCGGATGCAGTTCCGAGAAGTCGAGCGCCAGTCGCAGCGACCGCTGGTCACTGAGCGCCACGCGCACCTCCTGGGTGAGCGCGCCGTGTGGCGGCAGCTCGACATGGAGCAACGCCATCCGGAGCCCTTGCCCGCTGTGCAGTTCGGCGAAGGCAACGGGTTCGTCGATCCGGACGGTCCAGGACACCTCGTTGTGGGAGGACGCAACCCGGAGGCTGCCGGCGAAATGGCCGTTGATCGAAATCTCCAGCTGCTGCGGGCGATGCTCCCGCAGTCTGCGGGCGCGACGGCGCGCCTGGTCGTGAAAAGTGCCGCCGACGCCCGACGGAGCGCCCCCGGCCGCGCCGCCTTCGCCATCGGCCGGCGGCGGCCCCGAGTCGGACGGCAACTCGAGTTCGGCGCAGATGCGCGCGAGGCATCGCGGGCAGCTCGCGATATGCGCGCACGTCGCGACGTCCAGCGGGGTGGCGGGATCCGAGCTCCGCGCCACGGCCCGCGACGTGAGACACGGCGGTCGCGCCGTCGCGAAGATGGCCGCACGCAGGTACGCCAGCGGGTCCGTCAGATCGGGCGGCGGCGGCGCCGGAAGCAGATCAGACCAGACAGCACGGCCGTCACCCGCGCCCGCTCGCGGCGGAGCCGCGAGATGTCGCCGTGCTTCACGGCGCGCCTGCGACAGCCAGGTGTGCACGGTCGCCGGCGTCGTCTGGAGGATGCGGGCGATGTCGGACGGATAGCAGTCATGGAAGAACCGCAGCACGAACGCCGACGCGGCCTTCGATGTCTGCATGCGGCCGCAGGCGAATTGGCAGATCCGAATCAGGGTGTCCCGGGCCACGAGCTGGTCCTCGGTGCTCGACGCGTCGAGCACGAGCATGGCCGAGTCGTAGTCCTCAACGGCGACCAGACGCGTCCGGTGCGTGACCGCGCGGCGGATGGAAGAGATGTGGAGGTTGCGGACCAAGGTCGCCAGGTAGGCATCAAGGTTCCAGATCTGCGAGAGGTCTGGTTGTGCCGTCGTGAACTGGACGTACGCGTCCTGAATCAGCTCCTCCAGCAGGCTCGAGTCGCCGCGGACGAGGCGGACCGCGTAGTCGCGCAGCGCGCCATGGCGCGCCATGAACGCAGCATCGTGATCACCGCGAGGGTCCGGCGCGTGCCGCGTGACGAGGGTGAGGAATCTGGGTGGCATTGACGGCTGAGGGACGTGGCAATGTCCCTTTACCTAACAGTGACGCCGGGCGAAGAGGGTTCTGAATCGCCTGGCCGTGAATTTCAACGAATGGTCGGTCGCGGCACACGAATGGCATGCCGCCGCGTCGCGGCGTTCCGGAACCACGGTCGACCTCGCCAGCACGCCGGTAAGCAGTTCACGCCGGACTGACCGCCCCTGCAAGTGAGCCACTCATTGAAATTCACGCGCCAATATCAAGTTGAGCGGTCAGGGTTGCTGGCGTTGTGCGAGTCGTCGCCACTGCCATCGCCTTGGCCTCCTGTCTCGTCGTGCCCCTCGGCGCCCAAAGCGATCCGCCGCGGGCGGCGGCGACTCGTATCGAACCCGGAACGATCCGGGTCGACGGCCAGCTCGACGATGCACCGTGGTTGGCGGCGCGGTTTGTCGGCGCCTTCACGCAGCGAGACCCCGACGAAGGTGCCCCGGCGTTGGACCAGACCGAGGTAACATTCGCGTTCGACGACCATGCCCTGTTCGTCGCGGCCCGAATGCGCAGCCGCGATCCAGCCGGTATTCGTGCCCTCGTCACCCGGCGCGATGCCGAAGGGCTGTCCGAGTCGCTGGCGGTGTCTCTGGATACCTACTTCGACCGACGCACGGCCTACACGTTTGTCGTGACCGCCGCGGGCGGGCGTCTCGACTACTACCACCCCCGCGACGATGGCGACGACCGCGACTACTCGTTCGATCCGGTGTGGGACGCCGCGGTGGCGCGAACCCCGGAGGGATGGACGGCGGAACTGCGCATCCCGTTCTCCCAGCTTCGCTTCCGCAACACCGAGGATCAGCGATGGGGTCTGAATGTCCGCCGCCGGACACCCGCCCGGAACGCCGACGACTTCTGGGTGCTGATCGGCAAGAAGGATACGGGCTGGTCTTCGCGCTTCGGCGAGCTGACCGGCATTCGTGACATTCCAGCCACCCGTCGTCTCGAGCTCCTCCCGTACGTGGCGGTCGGCTCGGCGATTCAAACCGCTCCGGATGCTAGTAACCCCTTCTCGTCGCGTCTAGAGGGGCTCGCTCGGGTTGGCGGTGACCTGAAGCTCGGGCTCGGTCCGAACCTGACACTCGAGGCTGCGGTAAACCCGGACTTTGGTCAGGTCGAGGCCGACCCCGCGGAGGTGAATCTCTCTGCGTTCGAGTCGGTGTTCTCCGAGCGTCGCCCGTTCTTCGTGGAGGGCGGTCAGTTGCTTCGCGGCGGCGACCCAAGCTACTTCTACTCGCGACGCATTGGCGCGGTCACCGCCGTGCCGGTGAGCGGCGCATACGTGGACCGGCCCGATCAAGCCAACATCCTGGGCGCCGTCAAGCTGACCGGGCGGCTTCCAGGCGGTCTCTCGATCGGACTGCTCGGCTCGGTTTCCGACGACGAACGCGCGCGCACCGCCGACGTGTCAGGCCAGATCGGCTCGGTCGGCGTCGCGCCGCTCACATCGTTCGGGGTGATGCGATTGCAGCAGCAGTTCGGTGCCTCGGCATCGACGGCCGGACTGATCTTGACCCATGTTCGCCGCAGTCTGGATGGAAATCTCGGAAGGTTCCTGCCGCGGCAGGCAATCACCGGCAGTGCCGATTGGAACCTCCGGTTTCGCGGCGGCGAGTACAGCATTCGCGGAGACGTGGGTTTCAGTCACGTCATCGGCGACCACGACGCGATCACGCGATTGCAGCGTTCGAGCGCGCGTTATTATCAGCGGCCCGACGCCGCCCGGGTCCGGTTCGATCCCGGCCGGACCACGCTGTCGGGCTACCGCGCGATCCTGCAAGCCAACAAGAACAGCGGCAGGCACTGGCTGTGGAACAGCAGCCTGATCGTGGAATCTCCAGGGTTCGAATTGAACGATCTCGGCCGGATCTCGGGCGTCGATCAAATCAGCGCCGACGCCACCATCACGTACCGCGAGACGACACCCGGCCGCGTGTTCCGGCAATGGTCGGTGAACGCGTCGACCGGGACGTTCTGGAACTTCGACGGCGCGCGCGATCGCATTCTGAACGCCGTCAACTTCAATGCCACATGGCCCGATTTCTCGCAGACGACTTTGCACTATCACCATGAACTGGCAGGGCAGAGCGCCACTGCGACCCGCGGTGGGCCACTGGTGGCGACGCCGTATTTCTGGGATGCGTTTGTCCGTCACACCACAGATCCATCCAAGCGCATCAGCGGATCGCTCTACGCCTTGTACGACGAGAACGCGCTTGGCCGGCACAGTTTCGATGTCCGCCCCAGCGTGACATTGCGCCCGGGTGATCGCTGGCGGCTGTCGGCGGACCTTGGCTACACCGCCGGAACGTTTCCCCGCCAGTACGTTACCGAGCAGGAGTCGGGTCCGGTTGAGACCTACGGCCGCCGTTACGTCATGGGGGTTCTTCAGCGTCGCGAGACCTACGCCCGGTTCCGGTTGAACTACTCGGTGTCGCCGAATGCCAGCCTCGAGACCTACTTCGAGCCGTTTGCGTCGACGGGTGATTATCTGGCGTTCGGAGAGGTGGTCCGTCCGCGCTCGCATGATCTGCGTCTCTACGGACGTGACGGATCGTCATTGACTCTTTCGGACAGCGGCAGCTACACGGTGCGGGATGAGCGGGGTGCGTTCACGTTCGCCAATCCCGACTTCAGCTTGCAATCGTTTCGCAGCAACGTGGTCCTGCGGTGGGAGTGGCGCCGCGGCAGCACGTTGTACGCGGTGTGGCAGCAGGATCGCTCCGATCGGCGGTCGCGGCCGGATCCGGTGGGCGCAGGCTCGTTGTTGCACGCGCTGCGTACCGAGGGTACCCACCGTCTGTTGGTAAAGGTGGCCTACTGGCTGTCGCCGTGATCGACGGCCGGTCGACGGCAGGTGGCGCGACCTTGCCGCGTCGCTCGGAAACCCGATGTCAGTGCTTGTGACCTGGTTCAACCGCACAGCACAAACGCAAGTTGACCAGGTGTGCGGAGGCGATGGCCATGGCGCCGGACACGACCGCGGCCGTCTCCGGCCAGCTGTGCTCGGCCGCAAAAGTACGTCCCAGCAGGATCGCGGCAAAGCCGGCGACCGTCAGGAGAACGGTCCGAACCTGGCGATGGTGGCGACAGCCCCCGCCCATGCTGAACACGGCGACCGCGGCCGCGGCGGTGATCAACACGGCCTCGGTCGTCGGGCTGGCAACGAACCCGACGCCCATCAACGACAGCGCGCCCGCCGCAAAGGGCATCAGGGCGCAGTGAACGGCACAGCCGGCGGAGAGAAAGAACCCGGCGCGGTTCAGGCCGGTTGGAAGCGAACGAACTTTGCTCATGAACTTGATATCGTAGATGGGGATGCGCAGGCGGGACACGGCGTTCTCAACGAATGGTCGACCCACCGGTACGAGCGACCGCGTGCGCCTGGCGATTGAACTCAATGCGTTCAACCTGTTCAATCACACGAACCTGGCCGCACCAAATGCGAACTTGAGTTCCGCGCTGTTCGGTACTATCACCAGCACGGCGCCGGGCTTCGGGCCGCGCCAGCTGCAGCTGGGCGCCAAGCTGTCTTTTTGAGATGAAGCCGTCGGGCTCCGGGATGATCCTGGTTGGGCAACGATACCTGTGTGCCTGGTGGCTGCGCCGCGACGGGCAGGGGCGGGTCGAGTGGCTGTGGCGGCGCACGACTGATCGCTCGCCATCCGTTCCCTGACCGCGGAGCGCCGATCGCTGTGCAGCCGCGCTGGTGAGCTGCCGTTGACGACCGCCGACGAGCTGCGAACGCCCATCGGTGGAATAAAGCTCAGCCGATCCGTGGCCCTCGACCAGAATCGTCCGGGGGAAGAACCGAAGCGCCGCCGGGCCCCTAAAGCCCTCCTTGAACCCGGCGGCGCACTCCAGCCTGGCGGGTCACCGGGCGCGCGGCTGGCTCACTTGGTTTGATACGCGCTCGTGACCAGCCTCGCGCTTTCGGCGATCACCGCCGCGCGTTGCTCGTTCGAGCCGCGTGACTGCGCGACAAACACGGCGATCAGGATGGTGCGGCCGTCGGGTGCGGTGAGAATGCCCACGTCGTTGGTATCCGAGGTCATGCCTTGCCACTGGCGGCCCGTGCCGGTCTTGTGACCAATCTTCCAGCCCGGGGGAAGACCGGCCTTCAGCCGGTCGGCTCCCGTCACCGTGGAGGCCATCACAGCCAGGAGGTGTTTGGTCGAGGCCGGAGAGAGCAGCTTCCCGGTGGTGAGCGCGGTCAGAAAGCCGGCCATGGCCATCGGCGTCGCGGTGTCGCGCGGGTCGATCAGGTAGCGGCTCCACGCCGCATCCCGCTTGGCGGTGGGCAGCGCCGCGATCGCCGCCTGGAACGTCTTGTCGTCCGCAAACGCCGGCCGCCAGATGAGACCCACCGACTCGGCCTGCAGGTGACGCTCGTCGCGGTCGATGCGAATGCCCGTCACCTGTTTGCGCTGCAGAAAGGCCTGCACCGCAGCCGTGCCGCCGAGCCGTGCCATCAGCACATCCACCGACGTGCTGTCGCTGTCGGCCACGGCGCGCCGGATCAGCTCGTCCACGGACGCCTCGAGACGGCCCCTGGCCCGGACCAGGTTGGCCAGATCCTGGGGCCCTGGACTGGCATCCTCGGGCCGCAAGACGATGACGTCGCTCAGCTTGAGGCCCTCGGCGTCGACCGCATCCATCACCACCGTGGCCACGACGAGCTTCATGACGCTCTGCATCGGGAATCGCTCGTCCCCGTTGACGCAGGCCATGGTCGTGGTCGTCACGTCGCCGGCGCAGATGCCGACCCGACCGTCACTCGCTGAGGCAAGGCCGCGCAACTGCTGTGCGAGTGCGGCGGTCTTGTCCGTGCCTGCCGCGGTCACGGGCTGAGCCGCGACCATCTGCGATCCGCTATTCAACAGTGCGGCCACCAACCACAATCCGGCTCGGGTCATCGTCATCCACCTCGAGCTAGAATACCGAAGTTTTCTTACTGAAGGATATGGTGTTCGGTGTGCTCCGCCGGTTCTCGAGCCGGCCTTTCGCGAAATTCTCGACAACTTTGATGCGGCCTGGCTCGCCCGCGACGCGAAACGCTTCGTGCGCTTCTTTGCGGACGATGGGGATGTCATGCAGGTGATGTTGGTTCTCAGAAAGGTGCCTGACGGCTGCCGGATTCAGCACTATCGCTACCTCGACATCCATACCGGGCCGATCCGCAAGTAGCCGTCGAGCCATCTTCTTCCCACGGGCGTCGGTCGCGCTCCGCCTCTCAGACGGCCCACCACGCAAAGCCGTGACTCGCGGGTGAATCTGCTGCGCCGTTCGGATGACGGGATCGACCGTTCGTTGAATTCACACTACGCCCGCGGGTCGCCCGGACCAAGCTCAGGGGTATCGTTTGCAGGAGGGACCATGGTTCTGCGCATTGCCCGGCGTGAACTGCTCGACATGACCCGCGACGGCCGGTTCCGCGCGGCCGTGAGGGTGATCGCCATTCTGGTCCTATCGTCGCTGGCTGCCGGCTGGCTGCATACGCGGACGGTGCGCGCTGAGCACCAGGCGGCCGCGGCCGTGCAACGCGACTTGTGGCTGGGCAAGGGCGAGATGAATCCCCATTCAGCTGCCCACTACGGCTCGTTCGCGTTCAAGCCGGTGAGCGAGGTGGCGGCCCTTGATCCCGGTCTCGAACCCTTCGTCGGAGTCTCGGTGTTTCTGGAAGCCCACCGTCAAAACCTCGACAAGTTCCGCCCGGTTGAAGACGCGACGCCCCTCAAGCGGCTGGGCGATTTGACGGTCGCCTCGACGCTGCAGTTACTGGTGCCGCTTTTCATCATCGCGCTCACGTTCAGCGCTTTTGCCGGCGAGCGTGAGCAGGGGACACTTCGCCAGTTGCTGGCGACCGGGGTGCAAGGTCGTGTGCTGGTCGCGGGCAAGTTGCTGGGCCTGGCCACGCCGATCGCTCTGGTCGGCGGATTGTCCGCCGTTGGCGGGGTCGCGGCGCTGGTGCTGCTCGGCGGCGACAGCGGGCTGCAGTCGTTGCCACGCGCCCTCGGCTTGATCGGCGTCTACCTCGCCTATTTCGCGGCGTGGCTGGCAGCTGGCCTGGCCGTGTCGGCGCTGGCCTCATCCAGTCGTGCGGCGCTGACGGTACTTCTGGCCGTGTGGTTTCTGAACGGGTTTCTCGCGCCGCGCGGTGCGGCTGCCATTGCTCGGGCGCTTCACCCCACGCCCACGCCGCAGGAGCTGCAGCGTGCCATCGACGCCGATCTACAGGCGCTGACGCCGTGGGACGAGTTGGTGAAGTCGACCACCGCAACCCTGGTGGCCGAGCACAAGGTGGCGCGTACCGAAGATCTGCCGATCAACCCAGAGGGTGTGGCGTTGATTCGCGGCGAAGAGGCCGACACCGCCGTGTACGAACGGCAGTACAGCCGGCTCGCCGACATCTACGGTCGTCAGGCCGAGGTCTTTCAATGGGGCGGGGTGGTCGCGCCGCTGCTCGCGGTGCAGGCCGCATCCATGGCGCTGGCCGGCACCGACTACGCCCATCACCAGGATTTTCTGCGGGCGGCCGAACACTATCGCAGCGCCTACATCAAGACCCTGAATGACACCGTGGCCGCACAGACCAACTTGTCGCAGACCTGGGAGTTCCAGCGTGGCCGCGATCTGTGGGACGACGTGCCGCCGTTTGCGTATGTGCTGCCCGATGCGGCTTGGGCGGCGCGCGGTGTGGCGGTGGGGTTGACGCTGCTGGCCGTCTGGCTGCTGGCCGCGCTGGCTGCGGCAGTATGGTCAACCTCGCGCCTACGCACGGAGTGACATGCTGATTCGCGTGATCGGGCACGAGTGGCGACTGCTGCTGGCCGACCGCACGGCGCTGCTGGTGGCGGGGTTATTTGGTCTCATGCTGCTGGCCGCGGCGGTCAACGGTGCCCAGTGGTCGCTGGCCCAGCAGGCGGCGACGGCTGATGTCGCTCAGTCACAAGAGCGTCGCTACCAGGAGGCGCTCGCGACGCTGGCCACCTTGTCTGCGCCGATGACGGCGGCGCCCAGTTGGGGGCCAGCTAACGCTGGCTACGTCGGCTCGTTCGTCGGCCGCTATGTGCTGCAACCGCCGGCCGTGCTGGGGGCCCTGGCGGTCGGGCAGTCCGATCTTTACACCTCGTACTCGAAGGTCACCGCTCGCACCCGCGAAGCCGTGATGACGAGCGACCAGACCGGCAACCCGCTGCTGCTCAAGACCGGTCAGTTCGACCTGGCGTTCGTGCTGATCTACCTGTATCCGCTGTTCGTGCTGGCGATGGCCTACGACCTGACGTCGGGTGAGCGCGAAGATGGCACGTTGCGACTGATTGCCGCCCAGCCGATCAGGTTGCGGCAGTTGGTGCTTGGCAAGGTTCTGGCCCGAGGCGTCGTCGTGCTGGTGCCGGCGCTGCTGGCGCCGCTGGCAGCGCTGGTGTTCGAGGGCCGCACACTCGGGGGTGACGCGTGGGTGCGACTGCTGTGGTGGACCCTCGCGGTGGCGGCTTACGGCGTGTGCTGGTTCGCGCTGGCGGTGGTGGTCAACGCCTGGGCGCGGCGTCCCTCATTTAACGCGCTGGCTCTCGCCGGCGCCTGGCTCGCCCTGGTCGTGGTCGTGCCCGCCGCCATCAACGTCGTCGTCGCGTCGCTCTATCCCGTGCCGTCACGGGTTGAATTCATCAACGCGGCACGGATTGCCACCGATCAGGCACGAGTCGAGGGCAGCCGCGCCTTGGGCCGCTTCATCGAAGAGCATCCGGAGTTTTCCATGGCCGGCGACGCCATGAAGAACGCGTCGGTGCTGCAGGCGGCTCGCGACAACGAGATCCAGCGTGAAGTGGCCCCGGTGGTGGCGCGCTTCGAAGGGCAGTTGGCGCGCCAGCACGCGGCCGTGGCGTGGCTGCGCTACCTGTCACCGGCCGCATTGTTGCAAAACGTGCTGACCGATGCTGCCGGCACCGGGTTCGATCGCTACCGGCACTTCTTTCAACAGGCCGACGCTTTTCATCAGCGCTGGCGCACGCACTTTCAACCGCTGCTGTTCGCCAACACCGCGCTCACGCCCGGTCACTACGCGCAGTTGCCGGTGTTTAGCTACGTGGAAGAAACTGGCGGGCAACTGGCCGGCCGGGTGCTGGCGCCGCTCGGTATGCTGTGGCTGGCCGGCGCGGTTGTGCTGGTGTTCGGGTTGTGGCGCTTCGCGAGATATCCGATCGCCGGTTAGCTGCTCGACTTCAGGAGCGACCCCGGCTTCCCACCCACAGCATCGCCGGCTGAAACGCGAGATACCCGGGCTGTAGTGGCAGGTAGTCGCGATGGGACGGGTCGAGCCAGCGGCGTAATTGCCCGAGCTCCTCCACCGACAGTCCGACTTTGCCTCCGTACGAATCTGCGCTGGCGAGATAGTCCGGCCAGACGCCGACCTCCAGGTAGCGCCGCCACGCCGCCCATTGCGGGGCCCCCTGCGAACCGGCGATCGGGTGCAGGGTGGCGCGCACGTTGGTGAGGCCGGCGGCATGCAGCCAGCCCCCAGCCTGCTCGTGGTGTCGACCGTCGCCATCGGCTGGCACCTGCCAGCGCAGCGCGTTGGCGGCCTGCAACCGGCTTTCCAGGCGCAGGCGGGCTGGCAGGAATCGACTGGCGTACCAGTTGGCCGTAAACACGCCGAGCGTCCCACCGGGTTTCAGCAGGTCGACCAGCCCGCGAACGATGATGTAGGGGTCCGGGAAGTAGTTCGGCCACAGCACGTCGGCCGCCCAGATGGCGTCGAACTGCTGCCGTGGACCGCGCTCAATCAGGGCCTCCACTCGTTGAACTTCCGTGTAGATGCGACCGCCGGCGCCCGAGGCATCCGCCCGGCGCCTCGCCATGGCGAGCACCTGCTCGTCCACGTCAATTGCGTGAACCCGGCCGCGCCGGCCAACCGCCTTCGCCAGCGCAGGCAGGGCGAGACCGCCGCCGGTGCCGACATCAAGGGTCATGCCGCCTGTACGTAATCCGAGCTGGCCGACGGCGGCTGCGACCGCCTCGCCCGCGACCTCGGCCCACACCTCGTGCCAGGCCGTGGCGTCCATTACCGCGACCCCACGCGCAAGGTCACGCCGAAACGTCTCGGCGCGCCGGGCACCTGATAAAACCCTGGTGCGATCATCGTCACATACCGTGCCTCAGTAGCGTTGCGCAGGTACAGCGTGATGCCCCAGCGCTCGAGGTCGACGCCGGTCCGCAGGTTGAGCACCCGATACGGGTCGGCGACCACCTGATTGGCTTCGTCAAAGAACGTCCGCCCCTGCGCCACCAGTTCAACGCCCGCCTCGACGCCAGACGTCCGCCGATACTCAGCCGCGGCCATCAGCGTGTAGCGAGGCACCGCTGGTACCAGATTGCCCGACAGATCGGCAAAGCCGTTGTTGAACTGGTCGAGCACGGCATCGGTGAAGGCGTACGCCGAGCGGATGGTCAGGCCGTCGACCGGCCTCACCACACCCTCGAGTTCGACACCCCGCGAGGTCGCCTCGCCGGCGTTGGCCACCGCGAAGAAGCCCTCGTTGAACTGCTGGAACTGCAAGTCACGGATGTCGGAGTGATAGACCGCGGCACCCCCCTCAAACCGGCCCCCCGGTGATCGACCCTTGACGCCGCCTTCGATCGACGTCACATACTCGCCATTGAAGCTGCTGCGGCTGGGGCTGTCGGTGACGAAGTTGAATCCGCCCGATCGTGCGCCTCGGGAGATGCTGCCATAGGCGATGACCGACGATGACAAGGCGAAGTCGAGCGAGGCTCTTGGCGAGACGAACGTGAAGGTGTCGTCCACGGCGTAGGCGGGCGCCACGAAGTCATCAGCCGTCGACGTCGTGGCCCAGCCATAGGTGCGGGCGTCGCGCTGCATCGACTTGCGGTCGCTGTCCAGCCGCACACCGAGGGTGAGTCCGACGCGCGCTCCCAGTGGCATACCGGCCTGGCCGAAGGCCGACAGCGTGCGATCGTAGTAGCTGGCGCTGTTGCGATCGCTGTAGCCCTGGAAGATCACCGGCAGGTAGGTCTGGTAGCCGTCCGTGGCATCCCGCGTGGCCGCAAACATGCCGCCCAGCCAGCGGAACCGGGCGGTGCCGGCCGACTGCAGCCGCACCTCAGCGGTCGTGCGCGTATCGTTCAGATTCGACGAGGTCTCTTCCCGCAAGGGTGACGTGCGGTAGTCCTCGTCTCGCAGCGTGTCGACGGCGACGGCGCGCCGCGAGGCGATGCCGGTCATCGACCAGGTGCGAGCCTCGCGACGGACCCGCACCGACTGCTGAAAGACCTCGCTGTCTTCGAAGGCATCGGTGTCACTGCGGACCACATACGGGTCGGGATTGCCGACCGGCTCGGCCAGAAACGCCCCGTCGCGCCAGATGCCCGTGTCGCTGCGCACCTGTACGTCCCACGCCGCCGATGGCGTCCACCGCAGCAGTAGGCGCCCGAAACCGCCGCCTCGGGTATCGACGTTGCCGGGATCGGTCGGATTGTCGAGATAGCCGCCACGACGGTCGAACTGGCCGCTCAGGCCGAAGTAAACCTTACCGGCGACCACCGGACCCTGCACCGAGAACGGCACCAGCACCTCGCCTGCGCTGCCGAACGACAGGCCGCCGCCGTGCGTCCACGTATTGGTGGGAAGAACCGAGACGACGTTCATGACGCCGCCGCTGGTGTTGCGACCCCAGATCACGCCGGCTGGTCCGCGAATGACCTCGATCCGCTCGATCCCGGCCAGTGGCGTCGCCAGGCCCATGCGGGGATCGACCGGCACGTCATCGATGTAGACCGTCACCGCGGGGTCATTGAAGGGACTGGACGTGATGCCGCGCAGGCTGGGCTTGTTGAAGCTGCGGTCGCCGTCCACCCGCAGGAACAGGCCCGGCACCTGGGGTGCGATCTGATTGAGCAACTGCGCGCCAGAGGTTTGCAGGTCGGCAGGCGTGATCACCGACAGGGCCAGCGGCACCTTGGCGCGATCGGCGTCCCATTTCTCGGCCGTGACGATCACCGATTCGGTGAACGTCTGCGTCGGTGGCTGGGTGTCCGACGCCGGGGGTGCGGGGGCCGTGGTCTGCAAGCCCCAGGCGCTGGCCGGAACGAGGGCGAGACAAACGATGAGTGTGGCAGGGACAATCAGGCGCATCCCTGAACGATAGGCCGCCCCGTCTCGGTAGATCGTGCGAGGCCGGATTACCGTCGTGCGCAGCGGGATTTCTTAACGGCCGGCTTGCCGAACTGCCGACGGTGCCACGCCGAACTCTCGACGGAACGCCGCCGCGAACCGGCTCGGGCAGACGTAGCCCACCTGCACTGCGGCATCTGCCACGGTGGTGGCGCGGGCCTGCAGTAGTTCGTGTGCAGTCTGCATGCGGCAGGCGCGCAGGTAACCGAAGACGGTTGTTCCGAAGACCTTCTTGAAAGTGCGCTTGAGCAGGAACTCATTTGTGCCCACGGCCCGCGCCAACTGCTGTAGCGTCGGCGGGTCATCCAGCCGCTGTCGGATGATCGCCGCCGCATGATGCATGCGCGTCTCGTGCTCGTGTTCGAAGCTGCCATCGGCCGCGCCGGCCTCCGTACCGACTTCGTGCGCCAGCAGTTCAAGCACGTGCGACTCGCTCAGCAAGCGACCTGCCGTTCCGGTATAGCGCGGGACCAGCAGGTCGTGCGCCAACTGCCGCTGCAGGTCGCCGAGTGGCCGCGGCCGTTCAACGAGCGGTGCCGCATCGTCCACGGCGCGGTGCCAGGATTCGACGCGAGTCCGATCGATTCGGGGAAACAACTCGTTCAGCGCTGAAGGTGTGACGCACACCGCGACCGTTCGCAGCGGCTGCCGCGATTCGAAACAGACGCGGCCACCGTGTCCGACCGGAGCCAGCAACGCCATCTGCTGGCCCGCACTGACGTCGATGGGCGTGGCCAGTCCGTCGATGGTCCCAAGCGCCCGTCCCGCCAGGTGATAGCTGCAGCCAAGGTAGCCCCCGCCGGGTGTTGATTGAATCGAGAAACTCACGACGGGTTCGAAATCCATGACGTAGGCGACAATGCCTGGTCGTACCGCCAACGCTTCGAATCGACCGCGGCCGAGACGCGCCGGCCACGGGGTAGACACACCCGCGGGCAAGCCGTCATCTGACGCCGCCGCCAGCAACCCGCCAAAGTCGTCAGCTGTCAGGTCGAACTGCATGCGTCGTCAATCGTGATTGGATCGATGGCCATCCGCGACGCGAAACTGATGAGTGGCTGAACGCGCGGCCGGCAACGGCTGGCCGTGCTCATGGGTGGTCGACGTCCAGCCTTCGAACACCGGCCACGCCCATCGCCGACTGCGACGCCACGCCAGCACCATCGCCGTGACGCTCAGCACCACGCCACCCATGCTAAACGCGATCCCCATGATGTCCCACAGCGGTCGCGAGGTGCTGGAACACTGGGAGGTCGATCGCGTGCAGCCCCTGGTCGAGCCAGCGCTCGAAGCGGCTGAGCCGCTCTTCCTCTGCGACAAGCGATCCCGAGCGAGGGCCGGCCTAGAGCCGCGTCGCCCGGTCGTCGCCGAACCTCACGCGCGGCACCGACAACGGTTCGAGGCCCTCCGGCTGAGTTAGTAGACATCGTAGGCATCGAGCCACGCCGAGTCCACGATCGGAGTCCCTGGGGGCGCAATCAGCCGTGGGAATGTCGCTCGAGCAGTCTGACGACGAAGCGCTCCATGAGATTCTCGCCGATGCTGACCACGAGTTTCTGACGGCGCAGCCGTCCGAGCAGGCGCGTGACTGTGGCGCGGGTCGCGCCAATCGCCGATGCCAACTGCGCGTGTGTCAGCCGCACGTCGATCAACGTCCCTTCATCGTGCGGCCGGCCGAACTGTTCCGCCAGTACGGCGAGCAGCCCCAGCAGGCGGTCTTCAAGATGCGGCCTGGCCTGCACCGCGGCCCATGCTTCCTGCTGGCGCAGGCGCGTGCGCAGGCGCTCGCTGAACTTAGGTGTCATGGCCCCGTGACTCCACGACTGGGCACTCACCCGCACCCTGGTATGGGCGCGCAGCTGTAAACAACACGAGTCGTGCGGGTGTCCGACGAGCACCTGTCCGGGGCCGCACAACCCGACCAGCACTTCCGTCCCGTCCTCGTGCAGCACGGTGGTGGCGACGATGCCTTCCTCGACGATTAACATGTCGTGCTCATCGAGATTGATGGGTGAACCGCGCTCGTGCGCGGTCGGCCCATGGGCCACTCGCTTGGCCGGCGTCGCCGGTGCGTGGACCGCGCGCGCAAACGCCGTCCGCAGGGCACTGCGCAGACCCTCGCGGCTAAGGGAACCCGGCAGCACAGCCAATGCGCCGTGCTCATACGCGGCCGCAGTCAATCCCGGCGCATCGAAACGGTTCCAGCCCACCCACGCAACCCCAAGCAGAGGCCCCTGAAGACTTGCCGGTACTTCGCCGTTCAGCGCAGCCAGGATCAACGACTGCGGGCCGGCGGTGATGGCGTCGATCATCGTCTCCGGTTCCGGTGCGAGCGTGACCGAGTAGTCACTGTCCGGGATGAGGTCCAGAAGCGGGCGCGTGTCCTTGAGGTCGCCGACGAGCACCAGTCGAGGCATGGGCACAACCAGCCTATGAGTGCGGAGCCAGCGGTACCGGTCCAAATGCGACAGACAGTCATTTCGGAGCAGTGAACAGCATCTGGAACACTGACTTCCGGTGCGCTGGCCGCTGCCTGATCGAGGCGGACAGCGCCCCATCAGAGTCATGGGACTGCGTCGAAACACATCGGCCAGGTGTCAGTACGCACCGTCGTGGACCTCGCCGCGATACCGTCCGATCGACGCGCCTCCGCAGAGGATACACGGCGGAGCGACGACGAAGCGATGACGATGAGTGGATGGCGACGCTGGTGGGAGACACCGCGCCGGGCGCCGGGCCGGGGGTGGGTGTTCTGGATTCATCTCTACGCCGGCCTTGGTGTCGGCCTCTTGCTGACGGCGGTCGGGCTGAGCGGCAGTCTGTTGGTGTTTGCTCCGGAGATCGACCGGGCGATCGCGCCGCGGCCTCAGACCTCGTCGAGCGGGCGCCAGGTCAGCCTCGCGCACGTGGGTCGCATCGCCGCGAAGGAGTACCCCAACGCGCAGCTCACCGCCATCCGTTACCCCAGTGCCGACACCGGGGCGTTCGAGGCGACGCTCGTGCACCCCGACAACCATCGCACCTATGTCTACGTGGATCCCCAGACCGGCGCACAGCTCGGGACGCGCGATCGCAACCGCGTCATCCGCTGGTTCCAGGATCTGCACTTCTACCTGCTCGCCGGTCAAACCGGGCTGGTGGTCAACGGCGTGGGCGCGGGATTGCTGATCGTCATGTGCCTGTCCGGCCTGGCCGTGTGGTGGCCCGGTCGCACGCAGTGGCTACGCGGTTTCCAGGTCAATTCGCGGGCCAGTTGCAAGGGGCTGACCTACGACCTGCATCGGGTGGCCGGCATCTGGTCGCTGCTGGTCCTCGTCATGTTCGGCGTGACTGGTGTTTACTTCGCCTTTCCCGACTCGTTCCGCCGTGGGCTGGCTGCCGCCATTGGCGACCCGACGCCCCTGGCGACCCCAGCGTCCCAGATCGGCGAGGCGGGTCACACACTGGCGTGGGACGCCGCCAGGGCTCGGGCCGCGCACCTGCTGCCCGAGGGGGTCGAGACCTACTTCTATCCGCCAACGACACCGGACGCGCCATTTCGTCTGCGCAAGCGGCTGCCAGGGGAGTTCTCAGAGTCGGGCCGGAGCTACGTCTATGTTGACCAGTACTCGGGCGAGATTCTTCGCGTTGACGATGCCCGCTCGGCGACCTTGACGTCACGACTGATCGCCTGGATCGGACCGTTGCATTTTGGCACCATTGGCAGTCTGGCCGGCCGACCCGGCAACCTCGCCGTGCGCGGCGCGTGGGTCGTGGCCGGGGTCGTTCCGGGGGCTTTGTTCATTTCTGGTTTCCTGATGTGGTGGAACCGCGTGGTGGTGAAGGCCCGACGGCGCGCGCGCGAGCGGCAGGTTGAGCCGGTGGGCTACACCATGCCAGCCAGTGTGCGGGTCGACATCTAGATTATTCTGGCCGCTGGAGTTTGACCGAGCAGGAGTGAACCATGGACCGACGAGAGTTTTTGCGATCGACGACGGCGGCGGCTGCGGCGGGCGGGTTGACCAGAGTGGGCGTGCAGGCCGAGACCGTCCAGACGCCGATAGGCCCGAGCCGCGAGGCACTGGGGCGTGACCGCCTGATCGGCGGCCATGCCCGCGACCTCGAAGCGGCGCTCGTCAGGCAGCGGCGCGACTTTCACGCGCATCCCGAACTCACGTGGCAAGAGGCGCGCACCTCGCGAGTGGTCGCCGAGCGGCTGCGGGCCATCGGGATTACTGACGTCACCCCCGGCGTCGCCAAGTACGGCGTCGTCGCCACGATTACCGGCGGCAAGCCCGGCGTCGTCGTCGGCGTGCGCGCCGACATGGATGCGCTGCCGATCACGCAGGCGCTTGACGTGCCCTACAAGTCACAGACGCCGGGTGTCATGCACGCGTGCGGCCACGACGTGCACACCACCATCGGGCTGGGAGTCGCCGAGGTGCTGCATCGCATGCGCGACCAGTTGGCGGGCACCGTCCGGTTCTACTTTCAGCCGGCCGAAGAGGGTGGCCGCGGCGCGCAGGCCATGGTCGACGCCGGCGCCCTGGCCAACCCCAAGCCACGCGCGATTTTCGCGCTGCATGTCTCGCCCAATCACAACCTGGGACAGATCGGCTACGCCTCGGGCATTGCCATGGCCGCCGCCGACCGTACGGTGTTGCGCGTCAAGGGTCGCATGTCGCACGGTGCCATGCCCGAGAACGGTATTGACTCAATCCTGGTGGCATCGCACTGCATCACCGCCCTCCAGGCCGTCCGCAGCCGGCGCATTTCCACCAATGAACCGCTGGTGGTGTCGTTTGGCAGGATCCACGGCGGCAACATCTTCAATGTGATACCGGCCGAGATCACACTGGAGGGCACCATTCGCACGCTCAGCGAGCGGGTGCGCGACGAGGTGCGCAGCATGATGCAGCAGACCGTGGCCGGCGTCGCGCAGGCGTTCGGTGCCACGGCCGAACTCGAGTTTCACGAGATCGGTACCGTGACCTACAACGAGCCGTCGCTGGTCGACGAGAGCATTCCGACACTGGCGCGGCTGCACGGCGCCGACCAGGTGATGCGGCAACCGGCCGTGATGGCGGCCGAGGACTTCTCGTACATGCAGCGGGTGGTCCCCGGGTTCTACTTCAATCTCGGCGTGCGCAATCAGGCCAGGGGCATCGGCGGGTTCCCGGTGCATACCCCGGAGTTTGACGTCGATGAAGCGTGCCTGCCGCTGGGCGTGACGACGATGGCGTCGGTGGTGTGCGACTATCTCGAGCGGCACGCCGCGACGGCGTGATCGTCGCGAGGCAACACGACGCCGTCTGCGACAATAGCCCCGTGTCATCCAGTACCGACCAGCACCGAGCCATGGCCGCCGAGCGCGGTCCGGTGTCAATTGCCATCGTCACGGTGAGCGACACCCGAACGCCAGAAACCGATGTCAACCATCACTACCTGCGGGACGAGATCGTCCGCGCTGGACATCGGGTGGTCGGCTACCACTTGATTCGCGACGAGCCCGCTCAGGTCATGGCCGCGCTCGACACCATCGTCGCCACCGAGGCACGGGTCGTCTTGATAAACGGCGGTACGGGCATTGCCCCGCGCGACAACACCTACGACGCCCTCAGTCAGCGACTCGAGAAGGTGATGCCCGGCTTTGGCGAGCTGTTCCGGATGCTCAGCTACGAAGAGGTGGGTGCGGCCGCCATGCTGTCGCGTGCGGTGGCCGGCGTGTATCGACAGCGCGTGGTGATCTCGACCCCCGGATCGCCTTCGGCGGTGCGGCTGGCGTGGGAGAAACTGATACTGCCGGAGCTGGCACATCTGGCGTGGGAAGTGATTCGCTAGTCCCGTGGCAGCGTGCGGACCGGCCCCAGTTCTGGAGCACGGTTGTTGCTGCCGAACGTAGCGGTGTCGGCCGACACCCGAGGGAATCCGCCAGGTGAGACATGCTACAAGGCATGGTGACCAGGCGAACCGTGTTGGGACTGCTGGCCGCGATGACGGTGCCGCCGCGTTCGGGCGCCGCTCAGGGCCCGGCCGCGCCGCCGATCGTGGTGCCGACCGTGGCGCCCCGCCTGGTGCGCGCGTTCAACGAGTCGGTCGATCGCGAGATGATCGACTGGCTGCGTCTCGCCCCCACCGCCCGCGTGCTCGACGCGGGCTGCGGCCGGGGCGATCATCTGCATCAGTTCGCAAGAGTGGCGACGGCCGGCCAGGTGGTTGGGCTCGATGTCTCCGAGCGGGTGCTGGCGACCGCGCAGCAGGAGCTCGACCAGTCGGGCATGCGGGCACCGCGCGTCACGGTGCAACAGGGCGACGTGAACGCGTTGACCCTTGGGACCGGCGAATTCGATCTGGCCTGGGTCAGCCATGTGCTGCACTTCCAGCCCGACCCGGTGGCGGCGGTTCGTCAACTGGCGCGCGTCACCAAGCCAGGCGGTCGCGTGGTGGTGCGCGAGAATTTTTCGCTGCGGGTGATGCTGCCGCGTGACACCGGTGTCGGACGGCCGGGTCTCGACGCACGGTTGACCGCCGTGTTCAACGAGTGGTTCGAAGCCGACCGCCTGAGCCGTGGCCGCGTACCGATGGGATGGCGCGGCGTGTTGGCCCGGGCCGGCATCGCCGAGACGCGCGTCAAGTCATTCCTGCACGAGATTGCCGCGCCGTTCTCCGGCGACCAGCGAACTTATCTGCACACGCTGCTGGCGGCTCGAGACGACCAGCGGTTGGCGGCCGACGATCGCCGTGCCCTCGCGCGGCTGCTCGACACCGGTGGTCCCGACTACTTTCTCAACCGCCTCGATGTCCACTTCATCGCGGTCTCGACGTTGTTCGAGGGCACGGTGCCGGCGACCGCTGGCCGCGACTGATCGCGACCGCCGCGACAGTCCGTGTGTCGAGTCCCGGCGTCGCAGTAAGGGAGTCGCTCACGAGGACGGTGTTGAGGCCGTGGTGGCGGTCATTTCCGCCGGACGTGCGGCGGCGTGACCAGCGGAATCGGATGGCGTCCCCGGCGGCGGTAGGTGCTGAAATCCGAGACGTCGACCGTGATGACCTTGGACTCCCACCATTGCTCGCTCATGGCGACCAGACAGGCGTCAGCGAGGTCCATCGGTTGATCGCCATATTTGCGGACCAGTTCGAGTACGCGGCTGCTGTGTTCAGCGAGATCCCACGGGCACACGAGCAGGCCGTCGTCCAGCGCGGCGAGGACGGGTTCGGCGCTGCCGAGGAAGTGCGCCGCTTCCGTCAGCACCGGCTCACAGGTGTATAGCGGCAGGGGCACGCTGCGCAGCAGGCCTTGCGCCCATGGGCCAAAGCGCGGTTCGTTCCCCGCCAGCGCCGACACGAGCGGACCCGTGTCGAGCAGGTAGATCACCGGGACGCTCGCCGCCGCGACAGCGCGCGCCTGACGTTCGGATTGGTCGGGGGCTTGACACTAAGTCAGGTCAGCAACCGGACCGGCGGCGTGAAACCGAGCCTGGCCGCCCGGCGCACATAGCGCCGATCGTCGAACGTCAGCACTTCGCGGCACGCATGGCTCGCGGCGTGGTGCAGCGCATCGGCGAAGTCGGCGCCGTCCTGGTGGTGGCGCAGGGCCGTTTCGACCTGTTCGTGATCCTCGATCGTGATGCCGGGCAGGGCGATCAGGTGCGCGAGACACTCGCGAACCTTGCCGGCCGGCTGCTCGACCACCGACCGCAACACCCATTCGAGCTCGAGCACGACGGTCTTGGGGACGAACACCGCACCCTCGGAGAGCACCTGGTCGGCCAGGCGGGCCTGCGCCGGGTCGTCCCTCAGGTAGTAGCGAACCAGCACGTTGGTGTCAACCGCGCGCACGCTTGCCCGCCTTCTTCATGGCGACACCCCCATGCATCCGCGCGATTGGAACCCGCGGTCCGGCATAGTTGAGGATTGCGGGACCGTCCTCGACGCGCGAGGGCACCTGCTTCTTCACCAGCCTGAGGCGGGCTCCGCCGCCGTCAACATCGAACGCCACCTTGCTGCCTGGGGTGATGCCTAACGCCCGTCTCACCCGTTTCGGAATGGTGACCTGGCCCTTGCTGGTCACGGACACCGTTACGATGGGCTTGTCCATGGTAATACCTGGTAAGAATTCTATCCGAATCGAGCGCCTCCTGGCGAGTTGCCGCTGCGCGCGAGCTATTCCGGTGGGTAGATGCCGCGGGCCTTCATCCAGGCCGTGACCGTGCGCATGCGGGCGCGAAAGACGTGTGGTGGCTCGAACGCGACCGGCCCGGCGGTCTTGGCGGCGGCAAGTACTGCGGCGGCTTCCGCAGGAAACCCGTTGTCGCCAAACGCCGTCACGGTCTCGACGGCCAGCCGCGCCCCGATCACGGCCAGCGCATAGCTCCGTCCGTCGACAAACAGGTACGCCAGGGTCCGGTCGTACGGGTCGACCATGGCCGCGCGCAGAATCTCCACCTTGCCGGCCTGCGCCATCACGCCGCGCGCGAAGGCGCGCGCCTCGTGACCGAACGGCTGATCGTAGGGGAGGTCGTGCTCGGGGTGCCGCGTTTCCGGCGTGTCGATGCCCAGCAGCCGCACGACCTCGGTATCCTGGCTGCTCCAGCGAATCTGAATGGTGTCGCCATCGTCGACCGTGATGGCCGCGACGGGGACGCTGGTCCGGGTCGAATGGGGCCGCGACTGCGGTTTGGGCGGGGCGGACTGCGCCACCGCGCTCAGGCTCAGGCACGCGACGAGCAGCGCCGCGATCGAACTGGTTCCTCTCACTCGTCACCTCCTCCGTGCCGCCGCGTCTATTCCCCGATCGTCGGGTCGCGATCGTCGATCGCCGGTGCGCCCCAGCGGTAGAGCACGTGGGGTTCGACCGATTCGCCACGCGCGAGGTGGGTCCGCACGATCTCGCGTGCCACCTCGATGTTGACGTGCTTGTACCACACTCCGTCGGGCTGCACGATCATCACCGGGCCGTCATCGCAGCGGCCGTTGCACAGGGTCTTAGTGGTGTGGACCGAGTCGTGCAGACCGCAGGTGTGCACCTCGGCGCGCAGGGCGGCAGTGGTGTCCGCGGATCCCCGTTCGAGGCAGCTCGATCCGTTACAGAGAAACAGATGCCGGTCTACCCGGGTCAAGTCTTTAATGGCCACCCTTCATGATTCGACGTTGTGCCCTTTGGCGGCGGTGTCGTGCGACACCACCGGACCGGGCCATAATGGCGGCAGTTACTTTTTCGCAGGGGGAGACACCGTGACGTTCACTCGCAGACAAGCCTTGTCCTCGCTCGCTTTAGGGGCGGTGGTTCTGGCCCAGGGCCGCTCGGCAGTCGCCCAGCCGGCGCCGGCCGCGCCGCCGGCCGGACCGTACTCAGTGCCCGCCCTGGCTTATCCGGCTGCGGCGCTCGAACCGCACATCGACGCCATGACGATGGCGATCCATCGCGAGCGGCACCATCAGGCCTATGTCAACAACCTGAACACCGCCATCGGCAACGCAGGCGAGGCCGGCAAGAAGCCGCTGGCCGACTTGCTGAAGAACCTGGCGAGCCTGCCCGAGAATCTGCGCACGGTGGTGCGCAACAACGGCGGGGGTCACGAGAACCACGTCCAGTTCTGGACGCTGATGGCCCCGAACGCCGGCGGCCCGCCAACCGGCGCCATTGCCGACGCCATCAACGGCACGTTCGGCGACTTCGACAAGTTCAAGGCCGTGTTCGGCGCCGCCGCCGCCGGCCGCTTCGGCAGCGGCTGGGCGTGGCTCAGCGACGACAACGGCAAGCTTGTGATCCACAGCACTCCGAACCAGGACACGCCGTCGATGGAAGGCAAGCGCGGGATCATCGGCCTCGATGTGTGGGAACACGCCTACTACCTGAAGTACCAGAACCGCCGCCCCGACTATGTCGCGGCGTTCTGGAACGTGATCAACTGGGTCGAGGTCAACAAGCGCCTGAAGGCGTAAGTTCGTCGAAGTCAGCCCGGTGGTGTCGGTACGCACTACCGGGTGGCTTCGGCCCCGCTACGTTAGGGGGATGATCGACTCGCGCCTGCCCGTCACGGTGCTCTCCGGCTTCCTCGGCGCCGGCAAGACCACACTGTTGAATCACGTGCTGACCAATCGCGACGGCTGGCGGGTTGCCGTCATCGTCAACGACATGAGCGAGGTCAACATCGACGCCGCGCTCGTCAAGGGCGGCAGCGCGCGGCTCGACCGGGTCGAAGAGAAGCTGGTCGAGTTCACCAACGGCTGCATTTGCTGCACCCTGCGCGAAGACCTGCTGAAGGCCATCGGCGAGCTGGCACGCGAAAGCCGCTTCGACTACCTGCTGGTCGAATCCACTGGCATCTCCGAGCCGCTGCCGGTCGCGGAGACGTTCACGTTTCTGGATGACGAGGGGCAGTCGCTGTCACAGCTGGCTCGCCTCGACACCATGGTCACCGTCGTCGATGCCTCGACGTTCATGACCGAGTGGCACGATGCCGACAGCCTGGTCGACCGCGACGTGGCGCTCAGCGAAAACGACGAGCGAACCGTGTCGGACTTGTTGGTCGATCAGGTGGAATTCGCCAACGTCATCGTGGTGAACAAGCTGGATCTGGTGAGCGACGAAGCGGCGGCCGCCCTGCAGGCGGTGCTCAGGCAACTGAACCCGGGCGCCAAGATCGTCAGCGCCTCGCACGGGCGGGTGCCGCTGACCGAGATCCTCAATACCGGCCGCTTCAACTTCGACGAGGCCAGCCGCGCCAGCGGGTGGTTGTCGGTGTTGCGTGGCGAGGAAGTGCCGGAGAGCGAGGAGTACGGCATCAGCAGCTTCGTCTACCGCGCCCGGCGACCGTTTCACCCGGCCCGCTTCCACGAATTGATCCACGAAGACTGGCCCGGGGTGCTGCGCTCGAAGGGCTTCTTCTGGATCGCGTCACGACCCAACATCGTCGGGCAGTGGTCGCAAGCGGGCGGCGCCTGTGTCAACGAACCGGCCGGCTTCTGGTGGGCCGACGTTCCGCAACACGAGTGGCCGACCGACCCGGGAATGCTGCAGGAGATCGGTCGCGATTGGATCGACGAGACCGGCGACCGCCGGCAGGAGATAGTGGTCATCGGCATCAAGGTGGACGAGGCCGCGCTGCGCGCCCGGTTCGATGCCTGCCTGCTGACTGACCAGGAGCTGGCGCTCGGGGCAGCGGCATGGCGGCTGTTTGACGATCCACTGGCGCCATGGGAGGTCGTGGGCGAGGCCGACGAAACCGGCACCAATCCGGCGGCGCTGATGAGGACCAACTAGCCGGCAGACCGCCGACTGTTCATAGGCCGATTTCGGCCACTGCTTGAGTTCAGGTAGCCACTCCGCGGGCTGCAGCGTATGTACGCCTCGACACCATGGCTCCGCCACCCTTGCCGACTGACTCCGGCCGCGACCCCTATTTTCCCGCGATTCTGGTGCTGTTGGGCGCCAGCCTCACCGGCCTGCTGAGCGCAGTCGTCGGCGGCTTGTGGCTGGCGAACCTGGTGGTGCTGCAGACCGCGGTCACGTTCTTCCTGTCGAGCGGCGCTCTCTTCGGCGTCATCGTCGCGCGTCGCGCCGAGCCGCAGAAGGACGACCCGGCTCCTGATTCCCCAGCCCCCTCGCCACCAGCAGTCGCCCCTGCAGCCGTTCCAAGTGGCTCGATGGCCAGCCGCCTCGCCGACCGGGCGCGGAACGTCAGCGTCGGCGACGAGATCCGCGTCGCGACCCTGGCGCTCGGCGCGTTCGCCACGTTCTACGTGCAGTTGCTGCGCGACGACGATCTTGTGCCACTGGAGCCGATGATCGCAGTGGCTGGCGCCGGTGGATGCGTGATCGCCGCTGGCCTGGCCGCGACCTCAGTTCGCTACTTCGTCGAGATGGACCAGGCGCGCTACCCGGAGGGCCCGCACCTCGCCAGTGGGGCGCGCCTCGTGGCGTGGATCGCAACCGTCGCCGCCGCTTCAGTCGGTCTGCAGTGGGCCGGGCAGGAAACCGCTGTCCGCAGCCTCTCAATCGCCGTCGCGCTGATCAACATGGCCTACTGTTTCGACTTGTGGGAAGTGCAGCAGCGGCGCGTGCCGCCCGCTGGCAGCTTTCCGCTCGACCTTGGCATGCTCTCAGCGCTCGGGGGTCGGGTCAACCCGGCGGCAAGTCTGTTGGACGCGGCGGAGCGCCAACTGGGCATCGACCTGCGCTCGACCTGGGCGCTGACCGTGGTGCGACGCGGCGTCGAGCCGCTGCTCATCGGGCTGTGTTGTCTCGGCTGGCTGTCGACCGCGCTGACCGTGGTCGGGACTCACGAACAGGCCCTCGTGGAGCGGTTCGGCGTGCCACGCAGTGGCGGCCCGCTCCAGCCCGGACTTCACCTGCACTGGCCGTGGCCGATCGACGCCGTGCTGCGCCTGCCAGTGCAACGGGTGCAGGTGCTGACCGTCGGCCACGACGGCGTCCAGGCCAGCGGTCCGGAAAACGTGCTGTGGGCGCGCCAGCACTCCGGCAACGAATACACCTTGCTTCTCGGCAATGGTCGCGACTTGATCACGGTTGACGCCGCGGTGCAGTATCGAATCGCCGACCCGCGCGCCTGGCGGTATAACTCGCAGAACCCCGCGGATGCGCTGCGGGCGATCGCCTACCGCGCGGTGATGCGGAACACGGTGAACCGAACGCTGGCCGAGGCGCTATCAGAGAACCTGGTCACGACCACGGCACGCATGCGGGCCATGGTGCAGGAGGATGCGGACGCACTGGGCTTGGGCGTGGAAGTGCTGGCCTTCACTGTCGGCGGCATGCATCCACCAGTGGCGGTCTCGGCTGACTATCAGGCCGTGGTGTCGGCGGAACTCGGCAAGATGACGGCCGTGGTCAATGCCGAGGCCTTTCGCAATCAAATTGTGCCGGCCGCTCGAGGCACCGTGCTGGTCGACACCAACACCGCGATCGCCCAGGGGGCTGAAACGCTCGGCCAGGCTGCCGGCGAAGCGTGGAGCTTTCGAACCCTTCAGTCACAGTACGGCGCCGACCCTGCAGGGTATGTCTTCCGGCGACGCCTGGAGACGCTGGAGCGGGTGCTGCCGTCGCGGCGCTACACGATTCTGGATGCCCGGATTCAGCGGGATGGAGGTGAGTTGTGGTTGACCCCCTGAAAGTTCAGCGCCGGCTGCGCGCGGCTGTCGGCATCATTGCTCTGGCGGCGATCGCCTTTCATGCCACGGGGGTCGTGGTGGCAGAAGGCGAAGCGGTGCTGGTGACCCGTTTCGGGCGCCCGCTGCGCGTGGCCGCCCAGGCCGGCCTGCACTGGAAGCTGCCGTGGCCGATCGACCAGGCCGCGCTGCTCGACATGCGCCGCCGCGTCTATGAAACCGGCCACACCGAGATGCTGACGCGTGACAAGAAGAACATCATCGCGCGGACATTCGTGATCTGGCGGATTGGCGATCCGCTGGCGTTCACCCAGGCGATTGGCACCGACGGCGGCGCCGAGGGAAAGCTCGATGGCCTGCTCACCAACGCCGCCATTGGCACGCTCGGCGGCCACGATCTGTCCGCCCTGGTGTCGACCAACCCGTCGGACCTGCAGGTCGATCGCATCGAAAGCGAGTTGCTGGCCGCGTCCGCGCCGGTCGCGCTGCGCAGCTACGGCGTGGCGATCGAACAGATCCGGCTGCAGCGCATCGCCCTTCCCGAAGAGAACGTCCGGGCGGTCTTCGAGCAGATGCGCGCGGAGCGGCGACAGTTCGCGGCCAAGTTCGAAGCCGAGGGTGAACTGGCGGCCAGCCGCATCCGCTCCGAGGCGGAACTCGAGGCCGCGCGGATTCGCGCCACTGGCGCCGAGGAACAGGCGCGCATTCGCGGTAAGTCGGCGGCCGAAGTCGCCAGGGTCTACGGCGACGCCCATCGCATCAACCCGGAACTATACCGGTTCACGCGTTCGCTCGAGTCGCTCGACAAACTGGTCACGGGCAACACCTCGCTGATCCTGCGCACCGATGCGGAGCCGTTCTCGCTGCTGCAGGGGAAGGCGCGGCAGTGAGAACCGTCAGCGCGCCATCCGAGGTCGGCCGGCTGGCGGCGCCGCTCGCCCAAGCCGTCGACGGCGCGTGGCAGCGGATGCACTGGTGGATCATGGCCATGGTGGTGCTGTACGCGGTCTCGGGCACGACCATCGTCAGGGCCGACGAAGTGGCGGTGGTCCTGCGATGGGGACGCCTGGTCGGCGCCACCGCTGCCGCCCAGGAACACGGCCCCGGATTGCTGCTTTCGTTTCCACGGCCGATCGATCGGGTGGTCCGAGTACCGGTCAAGCGGGTCTCCGAAGTGTCGATCAGCACGCTCTCGGCCGCCGACTTCGGCGGGGCCTTTCCCGATCCATCGGCGGTGCTCGATCCGGTCGTTCAGGGCTATGCGTTGACGGGCGACCGCAACATCGTGCATGTGGACATGGTCGCCAGGTACCGGGTGCGCGATGCGGCGGCATGGGCGTTCCATGGTCCGGCTGCCGAAGACGTCCTGCGCGTCGAGGTGTCGGCCGCGGTCGTCCGCTCGATTGGCGAGATGGGCGTCGACCGCGTGCTGTCCGATGGCCGCGAGGCGCTGGCGGCGACCGCCGTGCGGCGGGCGCAGGCGGGTCTGGATGCGGCGCACGCGGGACTGGAGTTGTCGTCGCTCGAGTTCACCCGTCTGATGCCGCCCTATGCGCTGGCGTCTGACTTTAGCGCCGTGCAAAGCGCCTTCATCGGGGCCGAGACCAAACGGAAAGACGCTCAGGCCTACGGCGAAACCACCGTCCCGCAAGCGCGCGGCCAGACCGACACCGTGACGCAGTTGGCGCGTGGCGAGACCGAGGCCGACCTGGCACGGGCGAAGGGCGAGGCGGCCGCGTTTCGGGCGCTCGTTCGGGAATATCGAGCCAACCCGCCAGTGGTGCGCGAGCGCCTGTATCGCGACGCGGTCGAACGCGCGGTCGGTCGGGCCGGCGACACCCGCTGGATTCCGCCGCCAGTGGGCGGCACCTATCGAGGACTGCGAATCACGATCGGTTCTGATGTCCTGAAGCCCCCGATTTCACCGACGAGCAATGAACATCGCGACTGAAGACGTGACGGGGGCGGGCGCGCTCGCTCCCGACGAGCGTCGTCGCATCACCACTCGGCTGGGTGCCGGTCTCGCCGGCGTCGGCCTGCTCGGCCTCGGCACCCTGCTGATCCGTCTCGCGCCCGAGCAGTGGCAGATCGGCGAACTGTTGCGCGCACTGGCCGCGATTGTGGTGGCCGTGCCGACCCTGGTCTCTGGACTGAAGGGGGTGGTCACCGGCGACACCCGGCGCGCCACCGATCAGCTGGTCGCCATCGCGATACTCGCGGCGGCGGCCACCGGCAACTTCGTCACCGCCACGCTGATTCCCCTCTTTCTTGAAGTCGGCCGGCTCTTCGAGGAGCGCAGTTCCCTCGGCGCGCGCGCCGCGATCGATGGCATTCGCGCGCTCGGCGCCCGGCAAGCCGTGAGGTGGCACGATGGCACCGAAGAACGCGTCGACCCGGCGACCCTCGTTCCCGGCGACGAGATTCTGGTCAGGCCCGGCGAGCGGATTGCGGTGGACGGCGCGGTACTCGAAGGGCGAGCGGCCGTGGATCAATCGGCCATCACCGGCGAATCACTGCATCAAGACGTCGGTCCCGGCAGCCCCGTGTTTGCCGGCACCGTGGCGCTTGACGGGCTGTTGAAGATCCAGGTGCGAGGCACTGGCGCCGATACCGTGCTGGGCCGCGTGGTGCAGCTGCTGGCCGAAGTCGAGCGCGCCTCGGTCCCGCTGTTGCGCCTGTTTGAACGTCGCGCCGGAGTCTGGCTGCCGCTGGTGGTCACCATTGCCGGCACAGTGCTGTTCTTCACCGAAGATCTGTCGCGCGCGATTGCCGTGCTGGTGGTGGCGACCCCGACCGCCCTGGTCGTGGCCGGCCCTGCCGCCGTCGTCGCCGCCATGACGGTGGCGACGCGCTTGCGCATGCTGATCAAGAGCGCCGACTTTCTCGAACGCGCCTCCGACGTCGATACCCTGATTCTCGACAAGACCGGCACGGTCACCATCGGCACGCCGGCGGTCCGCGAGATCCGGCTCGCCGATGGCGTCACCGAGCCGGAGATCCTGTCGGTCGCCGCGTCCTGTGGCTTCGGGTCGTTGCATCCGGTCTCGCGCGCGGTCGTCGCCGAGGCACAAGTCCGCGGGATCGCGCCGGCGGCGCCCATGGACCTGCAGGAGAAACCGGGACTGGGCGTGGTGGCGATGGTCGGCGGGCGGCGCGGCATTCTCGGCCGTCGCGCGCTACTCGACGAGTGCGGCATCGCGGCCAGCGACGCCGTCGGAGAAGATGTGTCGCACGTCTGGGTGGCTCACGGCGACCGCTGCCTGGGGCAGATCGTGCTGCAGGATCAGCCCCGCGCCGAGGCGCGCGAAGCCCTGGATGCGATGAGGGCGCTCGGCATCAACCGGCTGATCCTGTTGACCGGCGATCGTGCGGCCACCGCCCGCGTGGTTGGCGAGGCGCTCGGAATGGACGCGGTGGTGGCCGAAGTGCTGCCGGCCCAGAAGCTGGAAGTGGTTCGTGCCGAGCAGGCCGCCGGCCGAACGGTGATGATGGTCGGCGACGGTGTGAACGACGCGCCGGCGCTGGGCGGTGCCGACGTCGGCGTCGCGATTGGCGCGGAGCTGAACGAGGTGGCCCTGGGTGGCGCCGATGTCGCGGTGCTTGGTGCTGACCTGCGGCGGCTGCCACAACTGATTGCCCTGGCCGACATCACCCGGCAGGTCCTCAATCAGAACGTCTGGCTGGCGTTCGGACTCTCGCTGGTGCTGATTGCGCTCGCCAGCATCGGCGTGCTCGATCCCTTACTGGGTGCACTGGCACAAAGCGCCGCGGTCTTCGCCGTGGTGGCCAACAGCGCTCGCATCCTGGGGTTCAGGCCGTAGTCAGGTGTCGGTACGCACCTTCCGGCGGCGGCGGTTGGCACCGTCCGCTTTCGGGGCGGCACGGTAGACTCCCTCGGTAATGCTGGATCTCGCCGATGGAGCGCTGCGGTCTGACCGGGCAGGCCCGCCTTGTGGGCGACACGGACACTTGGTCGTGAGTGATGAGTGCTGACCGGACGCCGATGCCGCTGTCGATCGCGCTGGCCAGCGCGCTGAACTGGGGAGTGATCCTTCACATCTCGGTCGGCCTCGTCGCGGGTGCGGCGCTGGTGCGAATCGCCGATGGCCCGGGTGAGGTGTCGCCGACCGCGTTGCGCCAGCAGCAAACGGCGATCGAGGACCACCTGCTGCGCGCCGCCGAGAGCATGCCGGCCCAACTCTATGACGACCGGCCGGCTGCCGGCGTCGAGAGCCTGGGCGAGCTGATCGTGGCTGTGGCGTCGATGCAGATGACGAGGTGCGCCGCCGCCCTGGAGGACGCGACTCCCGACGGCATTGACCGCAGTCCCTCCGACAAAGCGACGGCCACTGCGGCGCTGCGCCGGTCATTCGTCTACTGCCGCCCGGCATTCGACCTGCTGAACGATCGGAACGGCAGCCAACTGGTCGGACCGGCCTCCGCCAGTCAGCAGCCCAGAATCAATCACCTGGTGGAGGTCGTCGCCCACAACTCACGCGCCTACGGCACCCTCAGCGCTTACCTGCGCCTCAACCACATCGCGCCGCCGCTGAATGAGGGCGAGTAGGGACTGACCCTGCCCTCGATGTCGCCACGTACGAGACCCGTCCCACGCTTGGCACCTCAGCGCGACAGCCACAGCGTGGTCTTCAGCACCACGACGTGATCGCCTGGTGCCGACCACGACTGCAGCAGATCCCCGGGCCCGACCCGATCACCGCGCGTCCCGCCGCCGGCGCGGTTCTGTTGCCACACCGCAAAGAAGGTACTGCCAGGACGCCATTCCCACCGCAGCACGACGTTGCTGCGAAACGAGCGCACGTCGAAGTCGCGATGGGGGAGCAGAAACGACGCCGCGCCATCGGTGATGCGCGCGCTGCCGTCGGCGAGCCGCTCGATGGTGGTGCCGTCGGTGCCATAGAGGCGCAGGTCGCGCATTCGTGGCAGGGCCAGCTCACCGTAGGCCGGGTAGCGACCGCCCGCCGCGAACGGCTCGGCGTAAATGTCAAGCGTGAGGTCGGGACGAAACACGTAGCCGGCGCGCAGTTGCAGCGACAGGGTGGTGCGATCCACGACACCAAAAACGTAGCGACGGTCGTAGGTCTCGGGCCGCCCACCCGTCAGTGTGGTCAGGTACTGGCGGTTGACGGCCCCAGACGAGGTGGCATTGGTCGCGCCGTCACGGTTGTAGCCCGACTCGAGCGAGAGCTGCAGGGCCGAGGTGGGTCGCGTCGACACTGATCCTTCGATCGCCCAGGTCGATTCGCCGAACTGATTCGTGCGCCAATTGACGTTGCTGGTCCACCGGGTCGTGGCGCCCGAGCGATTCCGCACCGTCCAGTTGGCGCTCCACCCGGTGGGTGTCGCCATGGCCGGTCCGCCGCGGGTGAGCTGCGGGTCCTGCCCGCTGAAGAACCGATTGACCTGCACCTGGGTAAACCAGAAATTCGGAAAGGTGGCCGAGGCCGTAGTGTTGAGGTTGTGCCGGACACCCAGGTCGCGATCGAAGTACCAGTTGCTGCCCAGATTCGCGCTGATCGCATACGAACGCAGCCACCGGCCCGGCTGGGTCTGGCGAAAGGTCAGGCGTGGCCCGCCGGTCCAGTCACCGGCGTAGATCAACCGGCCGAAATCGAGCGGATGAAACTCCGGCGATTCAATCTGCAGGCTGTAGCTCCACAACCAGTGACGGCCGGCGATCTTCTCGATGCCGCCGCGCAACTGCCCCCCGGAGAGCGACCGCCGTGAGGGATCGAGCCGAATGGTCGGTTGATCCGGCCGCTGAAACAGATGGCTGGTGGCCCGCTGCACACGCTCGATCGCGGCCGGCTCGCCTTCCACGCGCGTGACGCCGGCGTTGAACGACACCTCGTAGGTGCGATTACCGAAGCGCAGCCGCCCATCGGTGCCGGCGGTCAGCGCGGTGCGCACCTGGCTGTCTGCCAGCAGCTCGCCCGCCGCCACATCGCGACGCACCACGGTCATGTGGACCCCCACGGTGGATCCCTGGTTTCCCACTTCGTGAATGGCGCGGACCAGTCCCCAGCCGGTGCGCGCCGCCACCGGCACCGTCGCCAGCAGCCCCGCCGTACTGGTCTCGGCGACTTCGGCCGCCGTCAGCGCGCCGAGAATGCCAATCGAGGTCCCCGACGTCAAGCGGCCGGTCAATTTGGCCGCACCGAGAATGGTCGCCGCCGATGGGTAGTCGACGAAGTCGCCGGCCGCAGCGCCAGAGGGCCGCGCCCCGACGCGCCGTGAGTAGTAATAGTTGCCGGCACCGGCCTCGAGCTTGTCGCTCCCCTCGAGAAAGAATGGCCGCCGCTCCGAGAACGTCGTCTCGAACACCGACAGGTTGACCTCGGCCGGGTCAGCTTCCACTTGTCCGAAATCCGGATTGACCGTGGCCTCGAGCGTCAGGTTGGGGCCAAGACCGTACTTGGCGTCGAACCCGGCGCGTGGCGACAGATCCACTGCCTCCAGAAAGGGATTGGCAGGATCCCGGTTGGCGGCGGTGCTCGCCGCACCAGCGACGTAGGGCAGCAGTTCCATGCGCTGCACCGGTTGAATCGCCTCGAGGCCATGAAGCTCGCCAAAGCGAGAGGCCCAGCCGCGCTCGGTCCGCCTCACGAGCGCCCACTGCTGCTCCTCGTTGCGCGACGGGATCGAGCGCTGAATATTCAGGCCCCACACGCGACCGGCCGTGCGGTTGAATCGCAACTGCGTGAATGGAATCCACATTTCCGCGGTCCACCCGCCTTCGTCAACCGTGGTGCGAGCCTCCCACACGGGATCGAAGGTCTGGTCGCGGTCGCCTTCGTTGTCGGTGGGATGATAGTGATCGAGCCGCACCCCGGCTGCGGTGACGCCGAACGCGTACGAGGTCCGGCGGTCGAGAAACGTATCGAGGTCAATCAGGATGAAATCGGCCTGGCTGCCCTCGTCTCGACGGGTGAGCGGCCGCTGCACGCGCGTCTGGCTGGTCATCCGCGCACCGACGTACAGCCCGGTTTCGTCGAACACGAACCGCACTTCGGTGGCCTCGCCAGGTGCCGCGCCTTCATCGGGCTCCGCCTGCACGAGATCGGTCGCCATCGGCGCCGTGCTCCAGGCCGCCTCAGTCAGTCGACCATCGACGCGGATCCGTTCGCCGGCCACCACGATGGCGGTCGCCCGTCTGGGGGAACGCTCAACGGTCTGGGCGGCCGCTGAGCCCAGGCCCAGCGTTGCGAGAATAAGACAGCAGATACGAACTGACAGCACGCGCGCGTGCGATTCTGTCACGCCGATCAAAACCAGAATGTCACGGGGTGTGTCCGCCGACAAAGCGGCCGCGAGACTGGATCAGACGGCGATGGCGCGCGCCGAGGGTTCCAGCGCCACCGGACGCCGCAGCCGGGCCGCCGCGAGTACGCGGGTGTCGGCCAGAACCTTGGCGGGGGTACCGTGGGCCAGCACGTGGCCGCCGTGCAACACGAACACCCGATCGGCCCACTGCGCGGCGAGGGCGGTGTCGTGTGTGGTGATGGCAATCGCGGTTCCCGACTGCCGCAGTTGTTCAAGCAGCGCCAGCAGTTCGTCCACGCCGTACGGGTCAAGACCAGAGGTCGGTTCGTCCAGCAGCACCACGTCGGGCTCGAGCACCAGAATGCCGGCCAGCGCGACGCGCTTGCGCTGCCCCAGGCTCAGCGAATGAACCGCAGCACCGGCCAAGCCGGTCAGACCAAGTGCGTTCAGGACCCGCGACACGCGTCGATCGATTTCCGTCGGCTCGACCCGCCGGTCGACCAGACCGAGGGCCACGTCCTCGACGACCGTGGCTCCGAACAACTGATCGTCGGGATCCTGCAGCACCAGGCCGACCGAGTTGCCGCGTCGATCGACCTCGCCACGCTCGCCCCGGATCAGGCCCGCCATCACGTGCAGCAGCGTTGACTTGCCGGCGCCATTGGCTCCGAGCAGAGCCAGCCGTTCCTGACGTTCGACGGTCAGGTCCATACCCTGCAGTACCCACGCGCCATGGCCGTAGCGATGCCACAGATCGCGCACCGTCATCGCCGTGCCTTGCTCAGTACACACGAGGGCCTCCGGGCCACGCCCACCAGAGCAGCAGCGCGGCCGCCGCGGCTGCGACGCCGAACCACGGCGACGCCGGGCGAGTTCGCGGGGCCGGCACCGGCACCTCTGAGAGGCCACGCGCGGCCAGGCCGCGGCCGGTGCCGAGCGCCCGGTCGTGCGCCCGGAGAATCAGCGACGCCGACAGCAGGCCAAGCCGGGTCGAACCCGGCACGCCGCCACCAGGCGCAAACCGGATCTGGCGCCCGATCAGCAAGCCGTGCAGGCTGGCTCCCAGAATGAACACGAACCGGTGTGTGGACATGCCGAGGGCCACCAGGGTTCGCGGCACTCGGGTCGCCAACGCAAGGTGCGCCAGATGCTGAACCGGTGTGGACAGCGCCACGAGCACCACGGCGCTGCTGGTGGCCGCACACTGCACGACCAGGCTGCCGGCCCGGAACAGCGCGCGACTGACCGTCGCCAGATCGGCGGTGCCACTCCAGAGCGTCGCGGCCAGCAGCGGCAGTGTCGAAAGGGCGACAAACCCGGCCGGCATGGCCAACAGCCGCAGCCAGATGGTCCCTGGCACGCGCGCCGACCAGCGAGCCACTGCCGTGACCAGCACCAGCACCGTGAGCGATCGCCACGGGGAGGGCGCGACCAGGACCATCATGACGATCGCGGCGGCCAACACCACCTTGTCGGCGGCGTGCCGAGTTGCCCAGGCACTCGCTCTCGCGCTCTCTTCGACCTGCCTCGCCAGATGCACGTCAGCCCTTTCCCAGCCGGTGCACGGCCCAACCAAACACGGCCACGCCAGCAACGCCCTGCAACACAAACAGCACCCGCTCTCGTCGATCGGCTCCAGGGTCTGGTTCATCGGGTACGGCCACGACGCCCGACAGTCGCTGAGCCAGGGCCTCGGCCCGGTCGTCCGAGCCGGTCCCGGCTGGGAGTACTTGCGAGGCGATCACCAACACGAGCAGGACGCCGAGCAGCGCCATCGCACCGCGCGAAACCGCCACGTTACGAGGCTCCATTTGTCGGCACCAGCGTGTGCAGCCCATGGACGCCCAACGTACGCATGGCCCACATGGTGAGTGTTGCCTCGCCGATAGCCAGCGGTACCTGCGTGATCGCGAACACGGCCGCGAAGTTCACAAACGCCTGCACGAACCCGCCGGCGTCGTGGCCGAATGCCAGCGCCAGCTGCGCGGCCGTCGTCAGATAGGTGGCCATTACGCCGGCACAGGTGCCAGCCCAGACCGCCAGCGCGACGCGGCCGGTCGTGCGCGAAATGCTCGTCCGCACGGCCCACATCATCCACGGGCCGGCGATGCCCATGGCGAACACGTTCGCACCTAGTGTCGTCAGGCCTCCATGACTGAGCAGCAGTGCCTGGAAGATCAAGACGACCATGGTGAGGGGGGCCATGATGAGCGGGCCGCACAGTTCGACGCCGAGACCGACCCCCGTGGGGTGCGATGAGCTGCCGCCAACCGACGGCAGCTTCAGCGAAGACAGCAGCAGCGAGAAGCCGCCGGCCGCGCCGATCAGGGCCGTACTCCCTGGCGACTGCCGGGCCAGCCTCGTCAGTCGCGCGGTGCCGGCCGCCACGACCGGCAGGGCCGCGACCGTCCACGCCGCCGCGTGGAGCGGCGGCAACAAGCCTTCAGCAATGTGCACTATTGATCTCGTTGGGCATCAACCGAGGGTAGGTCCGGCCGATCCCGGTCCCACAGGTTGGCGAGGTGAATCGTATCGGCCCAGGTGATGGTATTGGCCGGCTTGTGCCACTTGTGTTGCCAGCGGTCGTTCGGCCCGCGCATGACGGCAATGACGGTTTCAAGCGGCGGGCACCCGGGCTCCTTGCATCGCAGTTCGGTCACCATGATTGTGACGTCCGGGCCAAGCTCCAGTGCCCCGCGAATCCAGCCCTTGACCCGGCTCACGACTACCGCGTCGGACCGTGGCACCTCATCGTCCAGTTCAATCATGGTTGGCCCACACACCACTGTAGCGGCCGGCCGGCCGTGCCCGCGGTGCCTGTAAACGCCAGGGCCTTGTGTCGATTCGCACCAGCCTCGTGATCCAAGGGGCACCGGGTCACGTCGCCGATAGTCAGTAACCTTGAGGTCTTCGGCCGCACGTCAATGATTCACACCAAACGTCAGGTCATGGGGCAAGTGCTGGTCTGCGTCGGCTGCTGTTGCGGCCGGGTGGACAAAGGCAAGCCGGCGGTGCCCACCGACTGGCTGAAGGCCGAGTGGAAGCGGCGCAAACTGCAGAAGCATGTCCACCTGACCGTCGGCGGCTGCCTGGGCCCGTGTGAGATCGCCAACGTCGTAGCCATCGTCACGCCGAACGCCACCCATTGGTTCGGCGACATCCAGGGCGATCACCTCTTCGCGGCGATCGTCGACTGGGCCAGTGGTTCGGCCGTTGCTCAGGAACTGTTGCCGCTGCCTGCGGTGCTCGGACCGCACCGCTTCGAACGTTTTCAGGGTCTTCCCGTTTCAGGAGTTCACGCATGAGCACGACACCCGACACCGCCCGCGTTCCCGTCACCGTCCTCACCGGCTTTCTGGGTGCCGGCAAGACCACGCTGCTCAACCGCATCCTCACCGAGAATCACGGCAAGCGCATTGCTGTGATCGAAAACGAGTTCGGCGAGGTCGGTGTCGATCAGGAGCTGGTGATTGGCGCCGAGGAGGAAATCTTCGAGATGAACAACGGCTGCATTTGCTGCACCGTGCGTGGCGACTTGATTCGCATTCTCGGCAACCTCATGAAGCGGCGCGACAAGTTCGATCACATCATGATCGAAACCACCGGCATGGCCGACCCGGGACCGGTGGCGCAGACCTTCTTCGTTGACGAAGAAATGCAGAGCCAGTTGGCCCTGGACGCGATTGTCACCGTGGTCGATGCCAAACATGTGTGGGAGCACATCGACGAGCAAGACGAAGTCAAGGAGCAGATCGCTTTTGCCGACGTGATCCTGCTGAACAAGGTCGACCTGGTGTCGCCGGCCGACCTCGAGCGGCTCGAGGCGCGGCTGCACAGCATGAACGGGGCTGCCAAAATTCATCGCACCAAGGACGCGGTGGTTGAGATGGATCAGATTCTCAACCAGGGCGGCTTCAACCTGAGCCGGGCCATGGCGGTGGATCCCCAGTTCCTCGAGCCAGAGTACCCCTTCGAGTGGGGCGGCATCTACCGCCTGACCAAGGGCGACCATGAGCTGCTTCTGCAGGCGGGACCGGACCCAACCATGCAATTGGTGGTGTTGCCGGTGGCCGACAGTTCCCCGGCCTCGCTCGAGAAGGCGCTGATGGATGCGGTTCTGACGTTCTCGGCGCCCGAAAGCACGGTGCCGCCCGGTGGCACGCTGGTACCGGGTGAGCATCTGCACGAACTCGATCTGTCGTCGGGCGCCACCGCCTTTGTGCTGCGCGTCCCGGCCGACGGCTGCTACGCCGCGTTCACCCAGCATCATCCCGATGAGTTCAACACCCAGCTCCACGACGGCGTCGGTGTGGCGGCCCCCGAGTCAGGCCGTCACTTCAAGCCCGATCACGAGCACGACGAGGAGATCACCTCGGTCGGCATCACCGATGCCGGCGAAGTAGACGTGAAGAAGTTCAACACCTGGATGAGCGGACTGCTTCAGGAACAGGGACAAGACCTGTTCCGGATGAAGGGCATTCTGCAACTGAAGGGCCGCGCTCAGCGCTACGTGTTTCAGGGCGTGCACATGTTGTTTGACGGGCGCCTCGATCGCGAGTGGGGTGCTGAGCCGCGCCACAACAGCCTGATCTTCATCGGCCGCAACCTCAACCGGGCCGCGCTCACGGAAGGGTTCCGACAGTGCCTGGCGTGACGCTGCCGGCCGTCTCGCTGATGGCGCGATGGCGAACGGCGATCGATGACCATGTCATCGATCTGACCTGGTCGCCGGGGGGCCAGCAGGTGGCGGTCATCGGCGTGGGCGGACAGTTGGCGGTGTTGAGTCGCGACGCGGGATCACTGGCGTACCGCCGCGACGCGCACGCCTTTGGCGCCATGTCGCTGTCGTGGCATCCAAGCAACGCCGTGCTGGCGACCAGCGGAGCCGACGGCCAGGTCCGGCTGTGGGAAACCGGCAGCGGCGACGCCATGGCCACGCTTGATGCCGGCGACAAGTGGGTCGAGCGCGTCCAGTGGAGCAGTGACGGCTCGCTGCTGGCGGCCGCCGCCGGCAAGCAGGTGCGCATCTGGAATCTCGACCTGCGGGTCGTCCGCGATTTCCCGAAGCACCGCGCCACCGTCACCGACTTGCGCTGGCAACCCGGCGCCAACGTGCTGTGCGCCACCAGCTACGGCGGCGTCACCCTGCTCGACCCCAACGAGGAAAAACCTGTGCGGCAGTTCTCGTGGCAGGGTTCGTCGCTGGTCGCGCGTTGGAGTCCCGACGGCAAGTACATCGCCACCGGCGATCAGGACTCGACCGTGCACTTCTGGATGGTCAGGACCGGCAAGGATCTGCAGATGTCGGGCTACGCCAACAAGGTGCGCGAGCTGGCGTGGGACAGCGGCAGCCGGTTTCTCGCCACCGGCGGTGGTAACGAGGCCGCGGTGTGGGATTGTTCCGGCAAGGGGCCGTCGAACTCGAAGCCCATCATCCTGCCGGGTCACGAACGCCGTATCAGCGCGGTCGCCTTCCAGCATCGCGGACGACTGCTCGCCACCGGTGGCGACGATGGCCGGGTGGTGGTGTGGGAGCCGGGCGCAAAAAAGTTGCTAAAAGGCGCCACGCAGTTGTCGCAGCCGATCACGCACCTCGCTTGGTCGGCGGACGACCGCGACATCCTGGTCGGCGGCGCCGATGGCCAGGTGTCGGTACTGCGGTCACCGCAGGCTGGCTGAAGGCTGATGGACCGTGTTTAGCCGAAGCCTGCGCGGCTGGCAGCCGCTCACCGGTGCCGATGAGCGCTGGTGACCAGACGCGCGGCTTCGGCAATCACGGCCGCCCGCTGTTCGTTCGAGCCGCGTGACCGCGCGACAAAGACCGCTATCGCGAGGGTGCGGCCGTCGGGGGCAGTGAGAATGCCGACGTCGTTGGTGTCCGAAGTCATACCTTGCCACTCGCGTCCGGTGCCGGTCTTGTGGCCAAGTGTCCAGCCTGGCGGAAGACCCGCTTTCAACCGGTCGCCTCCCGTCACCGTGGCCGCCATCACCGCCAGCAAATGTGTCGTTGACGCGGGCGAGAGCAGCTTCCCGGTGGCGAGTGCGGTCAGAAAGCCGGCCATGCCCGTCGGCGTCGTGGTGTCGCGCGGGTCCGTCAGGTAGCGGCGCCACGCCGCGTCGCGCTGTGCCACAGGCAGCGCCGCGATCGCCGCCTGGAACACCTTGTCGTCCGCAAACGCCGGACGCCAGACCAGACCAACCGACTCGGCCTGCAGGTGACGCTCGTCGCGGTCGATGCGGAGGCCCGTCACCTGTTTGCGCTGCAGGAAGGACTGCACTGCGGCCACGCCGCCCAGCCGTTCGATCAGAGCGTCGACGGAGGTGCTGTCGCTGTCGGCGACGGCTCGCCGCATCAGGTCGTCCACCGTCACCTCGAGACGGCCCCGGGCCCTCACCAGATTGGCCAGGTCCTGCGGCCCCGGACTGGCATCCTCAGGCCGAAGGACGATGACGTCGTTCAGCTTGAGGTGTTGACCGTCGACCGCGTCCATCACCGCCGCGGCCACCACCAGCTTCATGACGCTCTGCATCGGGAACCGAACGTCTCCGTTGACGCACGCCGTCGCCGCGGTCGCCACGTCGCCGGCGCAGACCCCGACGCGGCCGTCAGTCGATGCCGCGAGGGTGCGCAACTGCTGTTCAAGGGCGGAGAGGCTGACTTGTTCCGCTGCTTGCACCAGGTCCCCTCTCGAACTGCAGTTCACGAGGATCAGCACCGACCACGCCACGACTCGAACGATCGCCATTACCATCGCCGTAGCATATCCCGGGTGTGCGACACCGCCAGTTGCGGGCCAACAGAGTGGCTGAGCGCCCGTTCGCCGGCGCCAGACATCCGCCTGTTGGTGCCCAATGGCGATTGGCCAAGGCCAGTGGCAAGGTGGTCGTCGGAACTGCCATGTCCACACCACTCCCGGCGAACGAACGCATCGATCTGCTCGACGCCATCCGCGGCGTTGCCCTCGGCGGCATCCTGCTGGCCAACCTGATGAGCTTCTTCGGCGCCGACATGCTCGGCGCGCCGGCGCGCCAGGCCATGTGGGCCGGCGAGGCTGGGGAGCGGGTGCTGTTCGGCGTCAACTGGCTGGTCGAAGGGAAGTTCTACTCGATCTTCTCGATGCTGTTTGGCGCGGGATTCGCCCTGCAGGCGGCCCGCGCCGCCCGCGCCGGAACGAGCGTCAGCCAGTTCAACCGCTTCTTCCGTCGTCGCATGACGGTACTCGTCGCAATTGGACTGACGCACATGTACGTGATGTGGTCGGGTGACATCCTGACGCTCTACGGGTTGATGGGCCTGTTGCTGCCCGCCGTGTGGCGCCTGCCGGCGCGGGCGCAAGCGGGGATCGTGGTCGCGCTGTTCTGTGTGCCGCTGGTCACGCACGCGCTGGTCAACGCCTCGCATGGCCGCCTCGACCCGCGGCCACCCTTTGCCGCGGTCGGTGCCGAGGTGCGCGAGCGTCTCGGCGTCGCCGGTCGTCCGGCACTCGAGGTGTTCGCGCAGGGCACCGCTCGCGACTACTGGGCCTGGAACACGTCGTTCGCGGTGGCGCGACCGGGTACCTACCTCCAGTCGGGCCGGCCAGCCAAGGTGCTGGCGCTGTTCCTGCTCGGCGCGTGGCTGGCGACGACGGTTCTCCCGCGGTTGGCTGCACATCGACGGACGCTGTTGGCGACCCTGGCAGTCGGCGGTTCGCTCGGACTGGCGTCGAGCTTCGTCTACGCCACCATCAAGGCCGACACCGGGTCAACGTTCCTCACGTCCGGTACCGGGCTGCTGCAAACCGCCGCCTACACGCTCGGCACCACCCCTTTGGCGCTGGCCTATCTCGCGGCGGCGGCCCTGGCCTGGCAGTCGGCGTCGACGAAGGGTGGGCTGGCGTGGTTCGTGCCGCTCGGCCGCATGGCGCTGTCGGTCTACCTCACGCAAACGCTGGTGCAACTGGCCATGTTCTCGAGTCTTGGGTTCGGTCTGGCCGGCCGCATTCCGGTCGTCTGGCTGCCGGCGGTGGCGATGACGTTGCTGGTGGCGCAGCGCGCCGCCTGCCGTTGGTGGCTGCGTCGCCACGCACAGGGTCCAGCCGAGTGGCTGTGGCGACGCGCCACCTATGGTTCAGCGGCCATCGGTTGAGACCAGATGCCCGGTCATCGATGTCAGACGCCTGCCGGCTGAATTCCAATCGGTTTCAGCGGTGTGACATCGCACGATCGAACGGTTGTCCGACTCCCATCCAATGACCCGCAAGAGGAACCGCATGTTGTCGAAGAGTCTGTTTGCGTACGCCGTGACGGCGTGTCTGTTGTCGTCGATCTCCGTTCTGCAGGGGCAGCCGCTGCCGGCGTTGTCGGGGCGCGTGGTCTCGAACGACACGGGCCAGCCCGTGGTCGATGTACAGGTCCAGCTGGAAGGCACCGCTTTCACGGCGACCACCGATGCGGCCGGCAGCTTTTCGATTGCTGGCGTCCCGCCAGCGACTTACACCGTCGTGGCCGCCCGCGAAGGCTTCGAGTCGGTGCGCGCGACGGTCACCGTGACCGGCGGCATCAACCCGCCGCTCGAGGTCCGTTTGCCGTTCGCTCTCGGCTTGCGCGAAGACGTCAGCGTGGTTGGTCGGACCGTTGGCGACCTGGGGCTCGCCGGCCAGGCGGCCACCGCCAGCCGCCTGACCCTGAAGCCGATCGAGATACCCGCGTCGGTCGACATTCTCGACAGTGCGGTGATGGAGGCGCGCGGTTACCAGAAGGTCAGCGACGCCGTCGGCCGCATGGCCGGAGTCGTTGCCGGGGAACATCCGACCGCGCCGTCATCGTTCACGATGCGCGGCTTCGCCTCGTCGCAGGTGGCCACGCTTCGCGACGGCATCTGGCTTGGCCCGAGCCCCATGGTGATGCGGCCGCAGAATACGTTCAATCTCGACCGCATCGAGTTGATGCGCGGCCCCTCGTCTGTGGTCAACGGACAGGGCTCGGTCGCCGGCGCCGTCAACGCGGTGACCAAAGTGGCTGAGCCCACCACGGCCACCTCCGGCAACGCGTTGCTGTCGTACGGCCGCTACAACACCTCGCATGCCGCGGCCGGCGTGACGGGCCCGATTGCCGACACGCTGTGGTACCGCCTCGATGCCAGCCGCAGCGGGTCGGACGGCTACGTCGATCGCATGGACTCGAGCTCGTTCAACCTCACCGGCAGCTTGCTGTGGCGGCCGATGCCGCGCGTGCGCTTCCGGGTCAGCGCCGACTACCTCGACGACAACCTCGGCAAGTACTTCGGCACGCCGCTGGTGCCGGTGAGCGCCGCGGCCGAACCGCTCGATGTACTTCGCACCTCGACAGGAGAGACGATCGACGGGCGGATGCGCTTCGTCAACTACAACGTGTCGGACGGCGAGGCCTCGTCCAACCAGCGCCTGTGGCGTGCCGATCTGGCGATTGATCTGGCCTCGGGTGTCACACTCAGCAACGTCGCGTATCGCTTCGATGCCGAGCGGGCATGGCGCAATGCCGAAGGCTACGTCTACTGCGGCCGCGTCGTCGACGTTTGCACCAGCACCGGCGTGATTCAGCGTTACTACGGGTACTTCATCATCAACCACGACCAGGAGCTTTACGGCGACCGCCTGATGCTGAACGTCAACCGCCCGCTGGGCGGCCGGCCCAACAGCGCGGTGGTCGGCGTCGAGATGTCGAGAATCGACTTCGAGCGGGCGCGCGGCTTCCGCCGGCAGGCGCCGCTGATGGCTGGCGATGCGGTCGATCCGTTCAGCCCCGTGCCGGGTCTGTACGGTCCCATCGAACTGCGTGGCATCAGCCCCACCGTGCTCGACCAATGGGCGGTCTTTGCCGAGAACTCGCTGGCGCTGTCGTCTCGGCTGCGGGTGTCAGGGGGCCTGCGCTACGACGGCATGGACCTCGACCGCAAGAACCTGAGTCCGACCCGCGTTCCCGAGTCGGGCGGCTTCACGCGTTCGCAGACCTGGTGGAGCTGGCGCGCCGGCGCGGTGGTCAGCCTGCGGTCCGATGTGGTGACCTACGGCCAATACAGCAATGCCAAGGACCCGGTCAGTTCAAACGTGTTCCTGGTCAATGCCAACCAGAACTTCGACCTCACCGACTCGGTGCAGTGGGAGGTCGGCCTCAAAGCCGACCTGGACAACGGCCGGACCCAGCTGACCCTGGCCTGGTTCGATATCACCCGCGACGATGTGCTGGAGCGGTTTGCGCTTGATAGCGTGACGAACCTGGGAGGCGTGGTGTCACAGGGGCTCGAAGCGGCCAGCTCGATTCGCCTCTCGGCGCAGGCGCGCGTTGGCGCCAACTTCGGCTACACCGACACGCAGTTTCAGCCCTCGCCGAACTTCCAGCGCTTTGCCGGCAATCGTCTGCCAAACGTCCCCACGGTGACCGCCAATCTCTGGGCGAGCTACCAGGACATCGCCGGCCTGCCCCTCGAGGTGGGAGGTTCAGCTCGTTTTGTCGGCGACCGTTTCGCCAACAACGCGAACCTGATCACCATGAAGGCCTATGCGGTTTCCGACGTTTACGCCGCCTGGACGCGCGGGCGTGCCCGCGTGACCGCCCGCGTGGACAACCTGACGGACGCGGTCTACGCGTCGTGGTCCGACCCGTTCTACGTGAGCCAGGTGGACCCGTCGTTCTTGTATGCCAACCAACTGATGCTGGGTGCCCCGCGGACCTTCTCAGTGATGGTGCAGTTCGGGTTTTGACGTCGATGCGCGCTCGTGTGTGGCTGGCGCTTGGGTTCTCCCTGTTGGCGACACCGGCTGCTGCCCAGTCGACCTTCGCGCCACCCGCCGAGCCGCGGCGGGTGGCGGCGACACGCGCTCTCGGCACCATCCTCCTCGATGGCCGGCTGGACGAGGGCGACTGGGCGCGGGCCGAGGTGGCCGGCGCCTTCGTGCAAGCCGAACCGTCGCAGGGCGAGTTGGCGCGCGAACAGACCGAGGTGCGGGTGCTGTTCGATGGTCGCCACCTGTACATCGGCGTGATGTGTGTCGATTCGAGGGGCGACGCCGATCTGCGGGTGCGCGACCTCAGACGAGACTTCGACGAAGCCACGGACGACTTCTTCGGCGTTGCGATCGACGGCGTTCGCGACGGCCGCAGCGCCGTGGTGTTCCGTGTCAATCCGCGAGGGGCCCTGCGCGATCAACAGACCGTGGATGGCGGCCTGGCCGACGCGGACTTCGACGCGGTCTGGCAGGCTCGCACCGCGAGCAACGCTCGCGGGTGGTCGGCCGAGTTCGCCATCCCGTGGCAGACCCTCCGATATCGCGCCGGCGACGACACCTGGAATATCAACTTCCAGCGCGTGACCAGGCGCACCAACGAGAACTCCGGTTGGTCACCGTGGCCGCGTGTCATGCCGCCGTTTCGGATGGACTACGCCGGTCAGGTCACCGGGCTCGAGCCGCCGCCGCCGGGCCGCAACCTGCGTCTGCTGCCGTACCTGGTCGGCGAAGCCCTGCGGCGCGACGCGGCGATGCCGCAGGTAACGGGCAGAGCCAACGCCGGTAGCGACGTGAAGTGGGCGGTCACGACCGACACCGTGCTCGATCTCACCGTCAATCCCGACTTCGGCCAGACCGACGTCGACCGCCAGGTGATCAACCTCACGCGCTTCTCGGTGTTCTTTCCCGAGCGGCGGCAGTTCTTTCTCGAAAACCGTGGTGTGTTCTTCACCGGCAACGGCAGCCGCTTCGAACCCTTCTTCTCGCGCCGCATTGGTCTTGACGCCGCCGGCGAGCCGATTCCCATTCATGCCGGTGCACGTGTCACGTCGCGAGCCGCCGGTCACGCGTTCGGCGCGATGGCGGTCGCCCAGGGCGGCGATACCGGCACCGAGTTCGGCGTGATGCGCTACGTCCGCAACTTCGCCGGCCAGAACCGGCTTGGCGGCCTGCTCACGGCCCGCCACGACCGCCAGGGCGCCACCAACCTGGTCGGCGGTGTCGACGGCTTCTGGCGGCCCACCGCGACCTCGTTCGTGCGTGGAACGCTGACGCGATCGGGCACCAGCGGTGCCGGGGGGGAAGGGTGGGGTGGCTTCATCTGGGCGGCCAACGACGCCAACTGGGGCTACGTCGGTTACATCTCCGAGTTGGTCACACGCGGCTACGACGCGCAGTCCGGCTTCGTGATCCGTGACAACTACGTCCGCATCAGCCCGGCCGTGACGCTCGACTGGCGCCCGGCGTGGCGTCCGGCGAAGGTGCGGCGTTTTCAGCCGGGCTTTACGCTCGAGCATTTCATCGACCCTGGCGATGGATCCACGCAGGAAGGGCTCGTCTCGATTCGGCCGCTCACGGTGCAATTCGAGAATGGCGGCCAGGTTCAGTACATCGCGCAGCCGAACTGGCAGAGGCTGCGGACGCCCTTCCGGCCGGTACCCGGCATCGTGGTCGGTGCGGGTGCCTACGACTTCCTGCGGCATTCGCTCGTCCTGCAGAGCGATCCGTCGGCGCGGCTGGCCGCACGGGTCGAGAGTACCGTTGGCGGCTACTTCGATGGCGCGCTGCAGACCTGGCGTACCGCCCTGCAGGCGACCCCGGATCCACGGGTGGCGTTGACGGCTGACTATACGGTGAACCGGTTGTCGAGGGTCGGCCTGGCCCGGGCGTCGCTGACGACGCACTTGCTGGCGGTCGAGTCGCGGCTGGCCGCGAGCCCGCGCCTGCAGCTGGTGAGCTTCGCTCAGTGGAACACCGCGGCCCGGCAGCTCACCGTCAACGCCCGGATGGCGTGGGAGTATCAGCCGCTGTCGTACTTCACGGTGGTGTACAACGACCGCGCGCCCGTGGACGGGCGCGGCGTCGAGATCCTGGCGCCCGTTCGCGCCCGCCAACTGCTGGTGAAGCTGACGTGGCTGCGCCAGCTGTAGACGAACCCGGTTCCGAGGCGGCTGCGGAGCCTGGATCCGCTGGAATTCGAGCCCTTCATTCAGCGGAATCGACCACTCATTGATCGGGATGGGCGTTGGGTTGGCCGTCTCGCTATTGTGGCGGCCATGGTGGAGACCTTGCTCGCCGACCTGCGGTCGGCTCGACGCAGCCTGGCGGCGCGGCCGGCGTTCGCCCTGGTGGTGGTGCTGACCCTGGGCCTGGGCCTCGGGGCCACGACGGCCATCTACAGCGCGGTGCACGCGCTGTTGCTGAGACCGCTGCCGTTTGCCGACCCGGATCGGCTGGTGCGCATCACCTCGGTGCGCGGCGGGGAAGACGGCATGCTCAACGTCCCCGAGCAGGACGACCTGCTGGCACTGAGCAACGTCATCGCCGACGTGGCGCTCTATACCGACCAGGGCATGTACAACGCCAGCGGGTTCGGCGCGCCCGAGGAACTGCCGGCGACCATCACCACCCACAACCTGTTCCGCGTGCTCGGCGTAGGCACGCAGGTGGGCTCGACGTTTCCGGCCGACGCCGATCGCTCGCGGCGCTTCGACCTGGTGATTTCACACGGCCTGTGGACGCGGCGCTTCGGCCAGGATCCCAACATCATTGGCCGCACCATGACTCTCGACGGCGCACCGGGGTACTACATTCACGGCGTGCTGCCAGAAGGCGTGAATTTTCCGGTCGGCTCCGATCTGTTCCGCAGCTCCGGTATCAGCCCCGCGGGTGAGTTCTATCAACGCCGCGACGTGCGCCAGCGGATGGCGCTCGCCCGGCTGAAGCCGGGTGTCTCGATCGCCCAGGCGCAGTCGGCGCTCGACGTGCTGGCCGCACGGCTGGCCGCGGAGTTTCCGGCCAGCAACGCCGGCCTCGGCTTTCGCGCCCTGCCGATTCGCGACTTGTACGTTGGCAACGTCCGTCCGTACCTGATGCTGCTGTTCGCCGCCGTCGCATTGGTGCTGGTAGTGGCTTGTGCCAACGTGGTCAACCTGATGTTGTCGCGGTCGATCGCGCGCGACCGCGAGTTCTCGGTGCGCACCGCGCTTGGCGCCAGCCGGTGGCAACTGGTCCGCCAGCAAATGGTCGAGAGCCTGATGCTGGCGAGCTTGGGCGGAGTCGCGGGCCTGGGCCTTGCGTGGGGCGGCATCCAGGTGATCACGGGCATGGTGAAGGTGCCGTTTCCCAGCTGGATGACCATCACCCTCGATGGCGCGACCGTGCTGTTCCTGTGCGCGATCTCGATCGTCACGGGATTGCTCTCGGGATGGCTCACCGCCATGCGCCAGTCGGACGCCGACCTGGCCGGCGCCCTCAAGGACGGTTCGCGTGGATCGTCTGGCGGCGCTCGGCATCATCGCCTGCGCCACGCGCTGGTGGTGGCCGAGGTCGCTCTCGCCGTCGTGCTGGTGATCGGCGCCAGCCTCATGGTCCAGAGTTTCTGGCGGCTTCAGCAAAGCGATCCGGGCTTCCGGCCCGATGGCCTGCTGACCTTCCGCGTCGAGATGGGGTGGCGCGCCTACGATTCGCACGACAAGGTGATCAACCTGGTCGATCGCACCATCGACCGCCTGCGCGAACTGCCCGGCGTGGAAGTGGTCGGCATCGACAGCAACCTGCCGTTGTCGGGCAAGCCGCGCGAACCCTTCGAGGTGGCCATCGACGGCCAGGGCGTGACCGAGCGCGAGCAGAATCCCTTCGTGCACCTGCACGTCGTCAACCCCGAGTACTTCGCCGCCTTCAAGGCGGCGCTGCAGCGCGGACGGGCCTTCGATCACACCGATGTGGCGGGCTCGCAGCCGGTCAGCATCATCAGCCAGGACCTGGCCGCGCGGCTGTTCGCCGATCGCGATCCGATAGGCCAGCGGATTGCCGTCGGCAACCCGGCACTGCCAACGAGTTGGTCGACCATTGTCGGCATCGCCGCGCCGGTGAAATTGCAGCACCTGGCCTCGTCTGGCCATCTCGATGTCTATCGGCCGCATCGCCAGCGCTGGGTCAACGGCTTCTGGTTCGCGGTGCGCACGCAGGGTGTCCATCCATCCTCGCTGGCCAACGTGGCGCCGCCGATCGTGACCGCGCTCGATCCCGATCAGTCGTACTTCGACGTGCAGGTGATGACCGATCGGGTGGCGTCCGGAATCTGGCAGCAGCAGGTGTCGGGCGCGTTGTTCGCGGCTTTTGGCGGGCTGGCGCTCGTGCTGGCCGTGATCGGCCTTTACGGCGTGCTCTCGTACCTGGTGTCGCAACAGCAGCGCGAGATTGGCGTCCGCATGGCTCTGGGCGCCGAAGCTGGACACGTACGCGGGCTGGTGGTGACTCGCGGACTGAAGCTGGCCAGCCTCGGCATCGCGCTCGGCGTGGTGGCCGCCTGGTCGGGCGCGCGCGCCGCCGAATCGGTGCTGTTCGGCGTGTCGGCCGGCGATCCGCTGACGTTTGTCGGTGTGCCGGTGGTGCTGCTGCTCACGGCGGCGGCGGCCTGCTGGATCCCGGCGCGACGCGCCACGCGGGTCGATCCACTAGTGGCGCTGCGAGCCGACTAGAGGTCGCGATGGTGGTCGTCGGGCCACCGAGACCACTCACTGGCCAGCGGCGCCCGCTCATTCGTTCGAGATTACTTTGCTTACCCCCTGGGTAGTAGGGTCGGAGTTCGCGTCATCCGCCTAACTCATAAGGACTTCCGACCATGCTAAGGACTGCCCGCCTCTTCGTGGCTATCGCGGCGATGTCGCCGTTGCCGGCTTTTGCTCAGACGCCGGCGACGCCTCCCCCGCAGGCTTCCGCGCCCGCCGATCCGGTGCCGGCGCTTCCCAAAGTTGAGGAAACCGTGTCGGTGACCGCCACCCGCGGCACCGTGGACCTGGAAAAATCACCGGCCTCGGTCAGCGTCGTCACGCGCGAAGCCATCGAGAGCCGCAGCCCGCTGACCGTCGACCAGGCGCTGACCACGGTCGAGGGCGTGACGGCCTGGCGCCAGCGTGGCATCGCCGACACGGAGTCAGGCGTCGGCATGCGCGGCTTCGCCGGTCACGGCACCGGCCAGCGGCGCGTGCTGGTGTTGGTGGATGGCCAGCCCGTCAACAACTCCTACACCGGCGGCGTCGACTGGAACAGTCTGCCGATTGAGGAAGTCGACCGCGTCGAAGTGGTGCGCGGGCCGTTCTCGTCGCTGTATGGCGGCAACGCCATGGGCGGCGTGATCAATGTCATCACCCGGCCCGTCGATCGCCGGTCGTTTGATGTCACCGCGCAGTACGGCACCTACGGCACGCTGCAGGCGTCGGGTCGCTTCAGCGCGCGCGTCAAGCGAGCTGGTTTCACCCTGGGTTACTCGACGCGCAAGAGCGACGGCTATCTCACGCAGGAGGCCCTCCGCACGGCCACTGACAGCACACCGACCGGCGGACTACAGGTCACGGGCCTTCAGCGGTACTTCACCAGGGTCGGCGCCGTCAACTACGCGGTCGGCTTTCGAGGCAAGAACCAGGTTGACGGGTACGCCGTGCGCGGCCGAGGCGAATATTCGATTGGCGACCGCACCTTCGCGTCGTTCCAGTTCATGGGTGAAGAGAGCCTGATCGACTGGGGTCCCTATACCAGCAGCGTCCGCGACGCGGCGGGGAATGTGATCGACACCGGGGCGGTTGTGTTCCTTGACGGCCTGACCTGGAAGCGCACCACGCTGCTGCCGTCGAACTACCTTGGCAATCCCTCCAACAAGGGCTCGCAACAGTACCAGGCGCAGGTGCTGCACTCGACTCGCGCCTCAGGTGAGTGGCGCTTCCAGGCCGGCATGATCGATCAGCCGGCCACCACCAACTGGAACGGCGCCCCGGCCACCACCGCCACGGTGCAGGGCGGCTCGGGCACTCGTACCGAGCAGGGAAGCCGCGGCACGTTTGCCAGCACCGTGTGGTCGAAGCGCGTGGCGTCGCCCCACCTGCTGTCCGCCGGCGCCGACCTCCGGCATGACCGGTCCTCGACGACGGCACTGCCGACCACGAACTATCTCGGTGACGGCACCTTTGGCAACCGCGATACCTATGCTGGGGCCAGCGCGATCACTCTCGCTGGTTTCGCGCAGGATGAGTTCGCGGTGTCCGACCGCCTGCAGTTCACCGCCGGTGGACGGGTCGACTACTGGCAAACCCAGGGCGGCGAGGCACAGCGCATCACTGGCGGCCCGCTGTTCACCTACCCCGAACGATCGGCGAGCTCGATCACCGGCAAGATTGCCGGCGTCCTCACCGTCAGGGAAGGCACCACCGTGCGGGCCAGCGTCGGGACGGCGTTTCGAAGCCCGTCGATTTTTGAACTCTACCGGGACACGCAGACCTCAACCGGCGCCTTGCTCCTCGGCAACCCCGACCTCGATCCCGAACGGATGATCAGCTGGGAGACGGGTCTTCGTCACCGCGTCGGGCGCCGCATCGAGACCGATGTCGCGTACTACGAGAACCGCATTCGCGATCTGATCTTCCGATCGACCGACTTTCAGTTCGATCCGACCGGGCTGACCTCACGGTTCCTCAACGCCGGCAAGGCGCGGACCCGCGGCTTCGAGAGCGGCGTGACCGTGCGGCCCGCCAGCTGGCTGACTCTCCGTCCGACCTACACCTTTACCGACGCCATCATCACCGAAAATTCTGGGGCGCCGACGACGGTGGGCAAGCAGGTGCCTTCGGTGCCGCGCCACATTGCCGCCGGTACCGCCACCCTGACCGCCGGCCGTTTGGGCGCCACCGCCACGGGCCGCTACCAGTCGGCCATTTTCCTAACCGACACCAACACCGACACGTTCAAGGGTGTTCCCGGAAGCTACGACGAGTTCTTCGAGACCGATCTGCTGGTGAGTGTGCGCGCACACCGCTGGCTGACGATTACCGCGTCAGTTGAGAACGTATTCAACCAGCAGTACTACCTCTTCTATCGAGCGCCGGGCCGCGTTTTCATGCTCGGCGGCCGTCTCAGAAACTAGGACTTGCCATGTCTGCGATTGATGAACTTCGCCACGTCTTCCACGCGATCGCCGGGGTGCTGGTCTGGCCGGTCCTGATCGGACTGTGTGCCCTCATGGCCGGCATGCTGCTCGCGCTCGGCGGACTCGCCCACCAGTTCTGGGAACGGTGGCGCGGCTTGCGGCGCGAGTTCGAGGCCGACCGCACCCGCGTCGAGGCGGCTGCCGCCGGTGCCGGCGGCGACCGCGACGTGCGCATTGAAGAAGCGCTGCAGACCGCCGAACGCCGTCGGTGGCGGGCCGTATCGCGCCTGCGCCTGGCCGTCCGCGTCGGGCCGTCGCTCGGCCTGATGGGCACCCTCATTCCCATGGCCGACGCCCTGCAGGGGTTGGCCGACGGCAACCTGCCGCAGTTGGCCAGCAACATGGTCACCGCTTTTGCCGCCACGGTGGTCGGTCTGACCATCAGCGTGGTGGCCTACCTGGCCAGCGCCACCCTCGAGCAGTGGGCGCGCGACGATGGTGCCGCGTTGGCGTTGCATGCGGAATACGTGTCGCGGCAGCAGCCCGCGGCCTGACGAGGCAGGACTCCCAAATGCGTTTTGCTCACCGTCACCGACAGCACCCTGCCGCCTCGGCCGACCACGACGAGGATCCGCTGGCGGGCATCGCCAACCTGTTCGACGTCAGCGTCGCCTTTATCGTGGCGCTGCTGATCGCTTTGTTCTCGCTGTTTGCGTCGGGCCGGATGCTCGATCCGAACTCGAACGTGACCTTGATGAAAGAGAACGAGCAGGGTGAGCTTGAAATCATCACCAAGCGCGGTCCGGAGATAAAGGTGCAGAGAGTCACCGATCGTTCCATGAGCGGTGAGGGTCAGCGTCTGGGCGTGGCCTATCGCCTCGGCAACGGCCAGGTTGTGTACGTGCCTGAGCAGGAGGCACCCAAGTGATCCGCAGTACGGCCTTAGGCTGCGTGCTGGTGCTGGCGGTGCTCGTCACCGGGCAGGCGCAGCAGGTGGTGCCGGCCAGAATCGCATTCCTCTACGAGGGTGGTGAGTCCGTCGGTCCCGCCGAAATTCGTCGAGCCGTGCAGAGCCTGGCTGGGCGGGTGGACGTGTCGGTGTTTGCCCCGGGCAAGGAGGGCGACACGCTGTCGGACGCGCTCGATCTGGGATCGTTCGACGCGGTATTCGTCGATGGCGAGATGGCAGGCTTCGACAAGCTGCGCGATCGCGTGATGTCGGCGCGCCGTGCGACCCGCGTCGTGGTCGTGAATCCTCCCGCCGGTGGCGAGGGCAGCGTCGCCCTGGCCGATCATCCCTGGTTGAGCCAGTACTGGGCTCAGCCGTCGCAGGACAACTACCTGGGTCTGACCCGCTATCTCCTGGAGCGAGTGCTGCAGCGACCCGGCGCCGGCCCCGCGCTGGCGGCGCCGCTCAGCTATCCCCAGCAGGCGTTCTATCACCCCGATGCCCCACGGTTGTTCGCCACGCTCGACGACTACCTCGCGTGGTCGGCAGCGCGACCCGCGCATGCCTTTGATCCCTCGCGGTTGACGGTTGGCTTGACGCTGCATCGCATCAGCTTCCTGCAGAAGAACGTCGCGCCGACCGATGCCCTGATTCGCGAGATCGAGTCGCGCGGCTACAACTCCGTGGCCTTGGCCACGGGCGCAGGGCCTGACCTGACGAAACATTTCATGCGTGCCGGCGCGCCGGTCGTTGATGTGCTGCTGTTCAATCTTGATCAGCTCGACCGCGTCGATCGAGAAGCGGGCCTGGCTCGTGCGCGAGCACTGGGCGTGCCGATCCTGACCAACCTCAACCAGAACTCGCAGACCCGCGAGCAGTTCCGGGCATCTCCCAACGGACTGTTTCCTGGACTGATCCCGGCTGCCGTGGGCACCGAGCGCGACGCCATCATCGAGCCGATGGTGGTGTCGGTCAAGGGCGCCCCCCGTGGCGACAGCTCGTTTTACGATCCGCTTGATGAGCAGGTGAAGTGGCGGGTGACACGCGCCCTGGCATGGGCGAAGCTGCACCGTGCCGACAACGCCACCAAGCGCGTCGTCATGACCTTCTACAGCCCCGGCGGCAAGGCCAACGTCGGCGGCGATCCCGATGATTTTCTCGACGTGCCGGCCAGCGCCGTGCGTTTATTGCACGACATGAAGGCCGCCGGCTACGACGTCGGTCCCGCGGCGATTCCGAGCGCCGACGAACTGGGGCGCCGGATGGCGCTCAACGCGTCGAACGTCGGCACCTGGGCGGGGCCCGAAGTCGTGGCGCGGGTCAAGTCGGGCGACGTTGTCTTGCTGCCTGTCGGCGAGTACCTCAGCTGGTTCAATGAGCTGCCTCAGAAAGCCCGCGACCACGTGGTCGAGATGTGGGGCCCGCCGCCGGGCAACGTGATGGTCTACCGCGATCCCGCCGGAGCGCGTTTTCTGGTGCTGCCGCGGGTGCAGTTTGGCAACGTGCTGGTCGCGGCGCATCCTGATTGGGGCTACCTGCAGAGCCAGAAGGCGTTGATGTCGACGACCGCGCTGCCGCCCCACCACCAGTATCTGGGGTTCTTTCTGTGGATGCAGAAGAGCTTCAAGACCGACGCGTGGGTGAGTCTGTTCTCGAATCTGGTGCTGCAGCCGGGCAAAGCTGAAGCGCCGGCGGCCGATGACCTGATCGCCTTGATGCTCGGCGGCACGCCGCACATTCACCCCGAACGCCTTGGCGCCAACGGGGCCGTGGCCAACCGCCGCAAGGGCATGGCGCAGACGGTGAGCTGGTACAACCTGGTGGCGCAATCCGACAACACCGAATTGCTGTTTGAGCTGCGGGCGCGTCTGTCCCGCTACGAGGCACAGTCTGACGACAAGCTGCGTTCCGCCGCCGAACCATTGATCGTCGACGAGATCAAGAAGACCGGCATCGATCGCGCCCTTGGTGCCGAGGTGATGGCGGGATCGTTTGAGGCGCTGCGCAAGGAGACGCTGGCGTATCTGGAAAACCTGGACAAGACCAACGTCCCTAACGGCAGCAAGATTCTCGGCGATGCCCCGACAGGCCCGGCCTTGGCCAGCATGGTGGCGGCGATGCTCGGAGCCGATTTCCGCAGCGTCTTGACGGGCGCCAGCGACGGCCCGAAGGCCGCCGCGCTCAAGTTGATCCAGTCAACCGTCGTAGACGGCCAACCCGATGACCAGGCCATCGTCAGTGTGCTCGGGCGAGCGAACCCGAAGGTAGTCCCGTTTCTGGCGATGGCACGCGAGTATGCGGGCCTGCTGAAGCAGGCGCCGCGCGAGGTTACCGGCATTCTGGCCGCACTCTCCGGTCACTGGATCGAACCCGGTCTCGGCGAGGATCCGATTCGGCGTCCCGCCTCGTTGCCGCCCGGTCGCAGCGTCTACAACTTCGATCAGTCGACGCTGCCGACTGCCGAGGCGGAAGCGGTCGGTGTGCAGCAGGCCGAGTCGCTGATTGCGCAGCATCGTGCGACGCACGGCGCCTATCCCACCAAACTGGCCTTCGTCATCTTCTCGAGTGGCATCGCCAACAACCACGGCGTCACCGAGGCGCAGATCCTCCACTTGCTGGGGACCCGCGCGGTCCGCAATCAGCGCGGGGAAGTCACGGGTGTGGAGTTGATTTCGCGCGAGGCGCTGGGTCGACCGCGCGTCGACGTGCTCGCCACCACGGCCGGCACCTATCGGGATCACTACCAGGATCAGATGGAGCTGATGTCGCAGGCCGTGCACCTGGCGGCCGCCAGTCCCGAGCCTGACAATCCGGTCGCCACTGCCACGCGCGAACTCGAAGCCCAGCTGCGCGATCAGGGCGAAGCGCCGGACCGCGCCGCCTTGCTGTCGCGGGCACGGATCTATTCGCCGGCCCCTGGCGCCTATTCGCCCAGCATTCAGTTTTTGGCCAAGGCAGGCGACCAGCGCGGTGACGAAGCCCGCATGGCGGAGCTCTTCACCGGCCGGATGAGTCATGCCTACGGGTCAGGATTGTACGGGCAGACCGCACGGTTCTCGTACGAGAAGAACCTCGCCAAGACCGACGCGGCCACCATTGCGCGGTCCAGCACCGTGAACGCGCTGCTCGACAACCCGATGCCCGCGGGCTTTCTTGGCGGTATGAACCTGGCGGCCAAGGCCGTCACCGGACGCGATATCGATCTCTACGTCAACGATCTGCGCGATCCCTCGCGCGCCACGATCGAACCGGCGGCCCGGGCGCTGCAGACCGAGCTGCGGACCCGTTACTTCAATCGCGCCTGGCTCGAGGCGATGAAGGGGCACGGCTACGACGGCGCCCGCAACATGATGATGATGACCAACCACTTGGACCTGTGGGATTCGACGGCCACCAAGACCGTCGACAGCGCTGACTGGGGCGAGGTCAAGTCGGTCTACGTCGATGATTCCATGAAGCTCGGGATGGACGCATTCTTCGAGCGCTACAATCCGCATGCACAGCAAGTGGTGCTGGCCAACCTGCTTGGCGCGGCCAGCCGGGGCCACTGGAATGCCACGCCGGCCGAACTGTCACAGGTGGCCAGCCGCCTGGCCAAGAGCACGATCGATCATGGCGCGGTGTGCGAGGCGTCGATTTGCCGCAATCCGGCCTTGACCGCCCAGGTCGCCCAGGCACTTGAAGCCGCGCCGAATGGCGCGGCGCTGGCCGATGGTTACCGTGCCTCAATTGAGCGTTCAACCCAGCTGATGGCCACCGGCACCGCGCCGTCGCTGACGGCCACCGCCGCTGCTGCCGTGCCCGCCCCGGCAGCCCTGGCATCGGCTCCGCCTCCGGTCGGTGCCGCGCCACCTCCAGCGGCGAACGAAGTAACTGGCCAGGTGCTCGAAACCGTCGGCGGCCCCGAATCGGTCGCCGTGAACTCGATGGCGGTGTGGCTGGTTGGCGTCGCTGCCATCGCTTTGCTGCTAGTCGGGTGGGTGGGCCGGGCGCGAGGCTAGCGGGACGGCGCCGACACTTGAGGGTGCCGGCAGGGTTCTCGCGAGAGTTCAGACACAGGCGGGAACAACCACGTACGCAGCGAACGAGGTGGAAGAGGGTACAGCCTGGTTGTCCTCGACGAGGCCCTCCACGTGCATTTGAATCGCCTCGTACATCCGCCGTTCAGTCTCTTCGCGGGTCGCCCCGGTGGCGACACACCCGGGTAAGTCCGGCGAGTACGCGGAGAAGTTGTTGCCGGCAGTTTCGATGACGATCAGGAATCGATGCATGGACTACTCCTTCAGGCCCGCCTGCTTCAAGATGCTGTTGTAAGTGCCGGGCGCCAAGTCATCAGACGGGTGGCCCGCAACGGTGACCCGCCCTGGCTTGGTCGGGTGCTTGAACTGCCGGTGGCTCCCCTTGGTCGCGACCTCCCGCCAGCCGTCGGCCTCGATCAGCTTGATGGCGTCACGAACCTTCGGCACAACGCTCATCTTACCGTCTCGGCGCGGGACGTGCTACGCCCCTGCCGCGAGACAAGCGGGCGGGTCGATTCTGAGAAACGCCCACACGGTGAGCCACGAACATCGCACCAGTCCAGCATGTCGGCGATGTTGTCGAGGCTGAGCCCCGGCTTCAGGTGCCACCGCGATCGCGCGCGGCCGCGGCGACAATCGGGTGATCGAGCACGGTGCATGCGCTTGCTCGACAGCCCGATGCCGGCGAGTTTTCTCGGCGGCATGAACCCGACGGTCCAGGCCGACCACGGGTAGGCGCCGGAGCTGGCGGCGAAGGGTGACGGGAGGCGATTACCGTCGTGGCCATACGCGCATCGCGGTCGCACTCGTCCCTCTTCGCTTCCAGCCAACGGACTTTGACAGTCAACCGCGTGGGCTTCTTGCGTCGGCCTGGCTGACGCCGGCTGGTGGAACGTCGCCAGGCACCACTCGTGATGCGCCAGCCGCCTCCCATTGATGTCTACTTGTGCGCGTCTCGGCCACCGTGTCAGCCTTCAGAGCAATGAATCTCATCAAAGTCTCGACGTTCGTGTGTACCGCAGTGCTGATGGTGGCAGGCGCCCCGGTCGCCCAAGCCCAGTCGTCAGGTGCGGTGAGGGTCACGGTCGTCGACTCCACAGGCGGCGCCGTAGAAGGAGCCGCCATCACCCTCAGTCGCGCCGGTGGCACTCCGCTGCCCGGCGCCACCTCGGACACGAAGGGCACTGTTGCCTTCACTGCGGTGGAGCCCGGCGTCTACCTGATCCGTGCCGAGCGGACGCTGTTTGTGCCTTGGCAGCAGACCATTACCGTCAACCCTGGACCAGAGCCAACACCGGTATCAATCGTGCTTCAGGTCGAGGGGCTGGCGGAACGCGTTTCCGTCATGGCGCGCGAAACGACGAGCGGAGCGCTCGGCGAGCGGGCATTGCTCGATTCGCCGTTCTCGGTCAACGTCGTGTCGAGCGAGTGGCTGGCCAACCAGCAAGCCCACCTGATGCTGGAAGCGCTTCGCGGCGATCCCTCCGTCGTCGCAGGGTTCGGAGCGGGCTACAGTTCCTATCAGACCATTAGTCTGCGTGGGCTGGCTCTCAGCTTCAATTCCAACTTTCGTCGAAACGGGCTTCCCTTCATCCGCTTCAGCGAGACACCCTACGAAGACGTCGAACAGGTTGAAGTCTTGAAGGGCCTCAGCGGGTTCCTCTACGGATTCGCGACGCCCGGAGGAATCATCAATATCGTCCCCAAGCAGCCGACTGAACAGCGATTCGCATCGCTGCGAACCGGTTTCACTGGCAATGCGCTCTGGCTGGGACATCTTGACCTTGGCGGGCGCCTCGGGCCGTCCCGGCAGTTTGGCTATCGTCTGAACTTCGTCCGTGAACAGGGTGAGACCTCAATCGATGGCGCCGAGGTCGGTCGCACGCTGGCGAGTGCCAACCTTGATTGGCGCATCGGCTCGCGCGTGACCCTGGGCCTGGACGTTGAGAGTCACACCATTCGACCGACCGGCCAGCCGCTGTACTATTCCCTGGCCGCCGGCCTGCCGGTGCCGAGCCCGCCCAAGCTCGACCGATTCAACGGTGTGTCGTACGCGACCTACGACACCGACGACCTGATGGTCGGGCTGAACGGTACCTGGACCGTGCGCCCCGGCTGGACCGTCGTCGCGCGGTTCCTCGATCACTCGCACGAACGGGATGCCTGGTTCAGTTCAGGCGCGGTGACCGGTTCGTCTGGCGCGATGACGGTTGCCGTACAGCGCGATCTCGAGCAGGCCTTCCCGGCGCGGTCTGGCAGCGTGCTCATGCAGGGGCAGGTGCGCACCGGGCGCTTCACCCACGACGTCTCGGTCGGCGTCAATTGGAACACCAACGAGAGCTATCGAGGCGATTTCGTGTTCGCACCGCGCTATCCGTCGAACCTCTACGAGCCGGTCGAAGCACCGGCGAGCAGCCTGACGTCGGTGCGGCCGCAATATCAGAATGCGTCCTACGACGAACGCGCGGCCGTGGTGTCAGACGTCGTGTCGATCACGCCGCGTGTGCAGATTATGGCCGGCGCCCGCTGGGCCGAGCTCGACCAGCGTAACTTCCTGTTCACGGGGGCACAGTCGACTCGCTACGAGAAGGCCGCAGTCTCGCCGTCGGCCGCTCTGATCGTGAAACCCCGTCCCTCAATGTCACTGTATGTGACCGGCTCGGGCGGTTTGGAACAGGGCGGCATCGCCGGTCTGACCACCGTCAACGCCGGTGAGGTGTTCGGACCGCTGCGCAGCCAGCAAGTCGAAGCCGGCCTGAAGTGGGAAATCAGGCCGCAACTGGCCGTGGCGGCCGCGTACTTCGATATCGACAAGGGCTTAACCTACATTGATCCTGCAACCAACCGCTTCGTGCAGGATGGGCGCCAGAGCCACCGCGGCCTGGAAGCAACCATCGACGGTCGTGTCGGCGATGGGCTCACACTGGCAGGTGGGGTAATGATTCTTGATGCGACCGCCTCTCGCACAGGCAACCCATTGGTGGACGGCAACCGACCTGTCAACGTGCCGGGCGCCACCGCCACGCTCGTGGGCGACTACACCCTGCCTCGCTGGTCTCAGTTCGCCCTGAACGCAGGCGTGCAATTCGTCGGCGAGCGTGATGTCGATGTCATCAATGCCCGAACCATCGACGGCTACACCCTCGTCAATGCCGGTGCCAGGTTCGAATGGCTGCTTGCCCGACGGCCAGCGGTCGCGCGGGTGTCGGTCGACAACCTGACCAACCGACAGTATTGGGCCGCCGCCACCCCGACGTTGCACGCGGGTCTCGCGCGGACGCTGAAGGCCACGTTGCAGTTGGACTTCTGAGGTGACCGCGAGTCGTTCCCGGTTGCGGGCGGTGGGCTGGGCCACGACGGCCTTGTGTCTCACCGTCGCCGCGCCCGACGTCGCGTGGGTGGCGCAGCCACCTGCCGTCTCGATCGTGGTCGTGCTTGGTGACCAGACGCCACTGATTTTTTCATCCGATCGGGCCGCACCCCCGACGCTGACGGTGATCGAGGCGGCCAAGCGCCTGCGACTCGATCCGCGCCTCGCCCGCGTGTCGCTGCGGATCGTGGCGTCGGATCCCTTCACCGACGCACGCCTCGCTCAGGTCGCGGCCGCCACGGTGGTGATCGTTCCCGGACTCGAGCCACCCTCGATGGAGCGCCTGGGTCCCGCGATCGCATCGGTGGTGAAGCGCGGTGGCCATGCCTATCTCGTGACTGACGGCGACGATGCCGGCGCTGGTCCGCCTGGGCTCACGCGGGATCCAGCGCTGACGGCCTACGCCATCGCGGGTGGGGTCGACAACTGGGAGGCGATGTTGCGGCGGGCAGTTGAGCGGCACATCGATCCACGGCTCGACGTCCCCGATCCCATCACGCTCCCGGACAGCGGCTACTGGAATCCTCGCAGCGGGCGGGTCACGGCCTCGTTCGAGGCCTTCCTGGCCGATGTGACCAGTCAATCGACCGGCGACCCCATGCGGCCATGGGTTGGGTTGGTTGTTGGACGGGCCGAGGTGCGATCCGCGCAGTCGCGACTGGCGCTGACCCTCATCGACGCGCTCGATCGGCGGGGCTTCAATGTCGCGACCGTGTTCGCTCCCTCGATCGAGGACGCGGTTCGTGGTTTCGTGCTTGAAGGCCGTGCCGGACCGTCTCTGGAGGCCTTGGTGCTGCTGATCAAGGGAGACGTCAATCCCGACCGGGTGGTCCCGCTGCTGACCTCGATCGACGTGCCAGTGCTGAACGCCCTGTCTCTGCAGAGCACGAATCGGGACGGCTGGGAGGCGTCGGCGGCGGGCTTGAGCCTTAACGACCGGCACTCGCTGATGTTCTGGAGCGAACTGGCCGGCGCGATCGCGCCGACGGTTGTGGCCACGCGCGAACGACAACACGATCGGCTGTTTGATGTCGACTACCGCGGCGACGAGCCGATCGCCGAGCGGATCACGCGGTTGGTCGACCGCGTCGCAAAACAGATCGACCTGCGCCGCACGCCGGTCGCCCGCAAGCGCCTCGCGTTGATCTACTACAACACCCCGCCCGGACACGGGCACGTCGAAGCCGAGTATCTCAACGTGTTTGCCTCCTTGACGCGGATGTTCGAGCGGCTGCGCATTGAGGGCTACCAGACGGGCGACGTCCCGGAAGATCCCGAAGAACTGCGGCGCCTGGTGATGGCGCACGGTCTCAATGCTTCTCGCGAGTCCCGCGGCGCCCTCGCCCAGACGGCCACCGCCGGACGCGCGGTGTTGCTCCCGATCACACGGTATCGAGCGTGGTTCGATCAACAGCCGAAATCGTTGCGCGACGCCATGATCAAGACGTGGGGCCAGCCCGAGGCCGCGCTCGACATGGTCTGGTTCGATGGGCAGAATCGCAAGTCGTTCGTGTTCCCGGTGATGCAGTTCGGCAACATCCTCCTGGCGCCACAGCCGCCGAGCGGATGGGATCTCGATACCGGGAAGGCCTACACCGACCTTCGCCAGCCGCCGCACCACCAGTATCTGGCCTTCTATCTCTGGCTGCAGCGCGAGTTCCGCGCCCAGGCCGTCGTGAACGTGGGCGCGCATGGGACGCACGAAAGTCTGCCGGGCAAGGACGCCGGCTTTACCGCTGCCGACCCCAGCGAGATCATCGTCGGCGACATCCCACAGGTGTATCCGTTCGTGGTCGCTCATGTTGGCGACGCCTTGCGCGCGCGGCGCCGGGGCATGGCCACCATCATTTCGCACATGATGCCGCCGTACCAGCGAGCCGTGCTGAACAGCGAGCTGACGCTGCTGGTTGAGCTGGTGAGCGATTACGGAGTCGCCCGGCAGACGAGCGAAATCGGCGCGGCCGGCATTCTCGCCGAGATGAACCGACGGGCGTCGACGCTCGGTGTGCTGAAAGACATCGAGATGGCACAACTCGAGGACGGCGACGACGTGGCGACGCTCGGTCGCTACCTGCTCGATCTCGGTCAGCGCGCGGCACCGTATGGCTTACACACCTTTGGCGTATCACCGACGCCCGAGATGCGTCGCTCCACCGCCGAGGCCATTGTCGACTTCGCCGGACCGCTGTCGGCCGTAGAGCGGGCGCGTCAGCAGGCCGGCTTTGAGACCGCGATCGAGGCGAGTGCAACCGCCGAGCTTGACTCTTTCATCGCCGCCCTCAGTGGCCGGTATGTGCCGGCCGGTGTGGGTGGTATCCCGCTGCGCAAGCCGGCGTCGCTTCCCACCGGACGCAATATCTTCGGCTTCGATCCCACCCGGGTGCCCACGCCGGCGGCGTGGGAACAGGGCCGGCAGCTCGCCGAACGCTATGTCGCCGAGTATCTCGAACGCCACGGTCGCTACCCGTCCCGCACGGTCTTCGTGGGATTGTGGGATTCGATTCGTGCCGATGGCGTGACCCACGCCGAAATTCTGGCCCTGCTCGGCGTCAAGCCGCGCTGGGACGATCGCGGCACCGTGATCGGCGTGGAGGTCATCGATCGCGCCACCCTCGGGCGGCCGCGAGTGGATGTCACGGTGGTACCCGCTGGTCGCAGCGATGGGCTATTGATCAAGCTGGTTGACGATGGGGTCAGCGCGGTCAAGGGGCTCGATGAGCCGGACAACCCGTTGCCACGACACATGAGCGACGCGGCCAAGCGCCTGACCGCGCAGGGGGTGGACGCCGAACTTGCGGCCCGCATCGCGGCCGTGCGCGTCTTCACGGCTCCGCTCGGCGCCAGTGGTACCGGTCTCGACAACGTCATCCCCGCGAGCAACACCTGGAACACGGAAGCGCGTGTGGCCGACGTCTATTTCAACCGCATGGGCGCCCTCTACGGGCAGGGCTTCTGGGGCGACCAGCCGATGGCCGATGCTCTTGGCACAACCGTCTTCCGCATGGCCTTCGAGGGGGTGGAGTCGGCGTTCCACACTTACTCCGGCGATTCGGTCGCGGTGTTGGATCACACGTCGGCCTACCGCCACCTGGGTGGCGCGCTGCTGGCGGCGCGTCAGGTCAACCAGACGACCCCTGAAGCGATCATCGTCAATCTTGAAGGCGGCAAGGCCACCCACGAATCGCTGGATCGGTTCATGGGTCGCGAACTGCGCACCCGCTATACCAATCCGGAGTGGGTGAAATCCATGCTGGACGAAGGCCACTCGGGTGGCGGCTTCGTGAACGAAGTGGTGCAGCGACTGTTCGGCTTCCAGGTGACGGCCCCCGAAGCCGTGGATGGTGCCAAGTGGCAGGAGATCTACGCGACCTACGTCGCCGATCGCAACCAGCTCGGCGTGGTCGACCGATTCCGCCAGGGAGGCAATCTGCTGGCGTATCAGGCCCTGGTCGATCGGATGATTGTCGCCGTCAACAAGGGCTACTGGTCGGCGGATGCGACCACCGTGGCCCACTTGAACGCCGTGAACCGCGCCGTCATTGCCGAAGCAGGGGTGGGCTGCGAGGCCGATTCGTGCAGCAGTCCCGAGGTCGTGGCACAGGCGCAGGCCATCGACCGCTCCCTGCTCCAGGCCGGCGTTCGCCGTCTCCACCAGCAGCAGGGGCTGTCGCCTTCAACCAGCACCTCCGGATCGGATCGATTCGCCGACGCCGTCTGGCAGACGACCCAGACACCGACCATCCCGCTGTCCCCGCTCGGCCGTCGGTTGAGCGGTGCGGCCTTGCTGGTCATGCTGGCTTGGACCGCCGGAGTGGCCTATCGGATGCGCCGCTCCGTCACCGCGCGAAGCCAGCTGTCGCTAGCGGCACGCTCGCTGATTAAGCCCGCCGACGAGGGGTGAGCTTTGCCTCGTCCGGAGTTCCTGCTCTTCAACCTCCAATCTCGCGGCGAAAGCTCCGCGCTCGCCCGGTCGTTGGGTTGAACCTGCCATTGATTGGATCGCGATACCCGCGCGCCGGGGGTCCCGGTGACGCTGGGACGTGTTCATCTTGGCGTGTGCGATGGCGGCAGTGCTGGCAACCTCCCACGATCCGGTGACGGTGACCCGCCAGCCCCCCCCGGTCATCGATGGCGTGATCGGCCCTGACGAGTGGAACGCGGCGGCGCGGTTCACCCTCGACCACCAGACGCAGCCCGGCGACAACGTTCCACCGTCGCAGCCGACCGAGGTGCGCCTGTCCTACGGCGACACTCATCTCTACGTCGCCTTCATCGCGACCGACTCGCCGGACGGCGTGCGGGCTCGTGTCACCCGGCGCGATGACATTGCCGGCGACGACCAGGTCACGCTCTATCTCGACACCTACAACGACCGGCGCCGGGCATTCGTTTTTGGGTTCAACCCGTTTGGCATCCAGTCCGACGGCATGTACACCGAGGGCGTCAGCAGCGGCCGCAACTTCGACGGCAACATCGACCGAACGTGGGATGGACAACTCGAGTCGAAGGGGCAGCTCACGGCCACCGGCTTCGTCGTCGAGGTCGCCATTCCCTTCACCACGCTGCGCTACCCGCGAGGTGAGCGGCCGTGGGGTCTGCACGTCGAGCGATGGATCGCCCGCGATGCCGAGCGCATTTCGTGGCGGCCGATCTCGCGCAGCATCGCGTCGCTACTGACGCAGATGGGCACACTGAACGGCGTCACGCCGAAGTCGTCGGGTCCGTCCTACGAACTGATCCCGACGGCAGTCACGTCGTCGGTCGAGAACGCGACGGTCGCCGGCGGCGAACGCCGGCTGACGGCCCGCGAGGGCCAGTTCGATGGCGGCCTGACCGGTGCCTGGACGATCACCCCCAACCTCACGGCCAGCGGCACCATCAACCCCGACTACTCGCAGATCGAATCGGACGTGCCGCAGATTGATGTCAACCAGCGGTTCCCGCTCCGCTACGCCGAGAAGCGTCCCTTCTTCTACGAAGGCGCGCAGTTCTTTCGCTCGCCCGGCGCGATGAACTTCTTCGAGTCGCGGCAGATCGTCGATCCCAACTGGGGCGCCAAGCTCACCGGCAAGATTGGCCGTAACACCGTGGGCGTGCTGGCGTCGGGCGATGCCGCGCCCGGTGAACGGGTGCTGCCGACCGCACCTGGCGCCGGCGACCAGTCCGCGGTCCTCATCACCCGCTACCAGCGCGACATCCTGCAGAACTCCACCATCGGCGGCTTCGTCACCGACTATCGCTTCGCCGGTGAACGCAACTCGGTGGTCGCCGTTGACGGCCAGATCCGCAGGGCGCTCAACACGGTGGGGTTCCAGGCGTCGCGGTCGTGGTCGGACAACCCGGCCAACGGCGAGACGTCTGGATTTGGCACCTATCTCTGGTACGACTTCGTCGGCCGCCACTGGCGCGTGTTCGTCAACGATCAACGGACATCGGCCGACTACGATTCAAAGGTCGCGTTCATCAGGCGCCGCGGCTTCGCCATGCAGTCAACTACGCTCGGCTACGAATTTCAGTCGCCGACGAACAGTTGGTGGGTGCGGGTGCGGCCGTTCGTGGTGGCGCGACGGCTGGAAACAGACGAGGGGCTGGTGGACGAGTCGTACGTCGATCCTGGTTTCGACATCCGGCTGGCGCGCGACATCTCGATCTACACCTATTACTCGTTCCACCAGGACGCGTACCAGGGGCGCGAATATCCGTACCAGTTCTTCGCCAACAACGTCACCATGAACACCTTCAAGAAGGTGACGATCGGCACGCGCCTGATCGTCGGCGAAGGCGTGAACTTCGATCCGAAGCAGCCGATGGTGGGCCGCGCGCTGGATCTGAGCGCGACTGTCACGGTCAAGCCGGTGGCCGCGCTCGACTCGGAGTTCCTGGTGCTGAACAGTCAGCTGAGGGCCCCGAGCGAAGGGCACCCGGTGAGTGTGGCTCCCGGCGCCTTGCTGTTCCGGCAGACCATCTACCGCAATCGCACCAACTACCAGTTCACGCGCGAGCACGGCGTCCGCAGCATCGCCGAATACAACACGTTCAGCCGGCAACTGTCGCTGAGCCTGCTCTACAGCTGGGCGCCGCGGCCCGCGACCGCCATCTACGTGGGATACGGCGACTTGCAGGATCGCGATCCGCTCGACGGCGAGCGGCCCCGGCCCGGTAGCGACCTGCAACGCGTTCGCCGGACCCTGTTCGCGAAAGTGTCGTACGGCTTCGCCCGCTAGGACAGGAAAGCGCCTTCGCCAAGGCTGCGGCCACCCAAGCACCGGACTTGCAACGCGGTCACTAAGCAGGTTAACTAACCACTTTCAAGGGAGCCGCAGATGAGCGTGACCGTTTCCTCAGCGTTGCCAATCCTGCTCGTTGCCCTCACGCTCGGCCTCGCCCAACCGCCCGCGCCGTTTGCCATCGCCGGACAGCAGGTGGCCGCGAGCGAGCGGCTGGACTTCGACCTGGCAGTTCCGGCCGGCGTCGATGCGGCCACACGCATTCCGATTACCGTCTTCCACGGTGCGCGGCCTGGACCGGTGCTGGCCCTGACGGCCGGTGTCCACGGCTACGAGTTCTCGACCATTCTCGCGGCGCAACGCTTGCTCGATCGGATCGACCCGGCCACACTCCGCGGTACCGTGGTGTTGGTGCGGTTGGCCAACGTCGCGTCGTTCGAGCAGCGGGTGCCGTACGTCAATCCGGTGGATGGCAAGAACCTGAACCGGGTCTTTCCCGGCAGCCCCACGGGAACGCAGACCGATCGCATCGCCTGGGCCATCACCACCGAAGTGATCCGCCGCAGCGACAACCACATCGAGCTGCACGGTGGCGACGGCGCCGAGTGGATGGAGGCGTTTGCCGGCCTGTACGGCGGCAAGCTGGCCGCCGCGCAGTACGAAACGTCGCGAGCCATGGGCCTGGCGTTCGGCTTTCGCAACGTCGTGAAGTACTACATGGATCGCCAGGAGCAGGTCGACAGCGGCCGCTCCCTGAATCGGCAGGCGGTCGCCGATGGCAAGCCGACCGTGCTGATCGAGATTGGCGAGAACGGCCGGCGCGACGAGGCATTCGTGGCCCCGGTCGTTGACGGCATCATGAACGTGCTGCGCGTCTTGAAGATGCTCGACCAGCCACCCGCGGCGCCACGTGCCGACACCCGGTGGCTCGACAACACCGTCAGTGTGGCGGCCACGGCCACGGGAATCTTCACGCCGGTCGCAGCGACCGGCCGCGAGGTTCGCAAGGGCCAGCCGATCGGAACCATCCGCGACTACACCGGACGGATTGTCCAGGAGGCGGTGTCGCCGGTTGATGGCTACATCATGTACGGGCTCGCCGGTCCACCCGTCAGGGCCGGCGATTCACTTGTGACCATCGGACTGCCCGCCAAGGGACCGCTGTAGCGGTCCGGCGAAGCCGATCCGCGCGAGCACCCCAACCGGCGCCAGGCCGGCGACGACGATCAGCAGGGCGGCCACGGCCGCATCCTCGTAGGTGCCGCGCACGGCCTCGCCGTAGACATGCGTGGCCAGCGTCTCGAAACCGATCGGGCGCAGCAGCAGTGTCGCGGGCAATTCCTTCATGCAGTCAACCAGCATTAGCAGCGTCGCGGCCACAATAGCCGGGCGCGCCAGCGGCAGGTGAACCCGGCGCAACCGGCCGAGCGACTCTTCGCCGCTCGTGCGGGCCGCCTCGTCAAGCGATGGCGCAATGCTGCCGAATGCCGAGTCCACGCCGCCGGTGCCGATCGCCAGGAACCTCGCACCGTATGCATAGACAATGGCGGCGCCGCTGCCCAGCAGGAAGATCCCGGTCGAGATGCCCATCGTGCGCTGCGCCACGTTGTCGACGGCGCCCTCGATGGCGGTGACGATCGAGAGCACGCCGATCGCGAGCACCGTGCCGGGCACCGCGTAGCCGAGTGACGACAGGCGCACGAGCAAGGCCGGCAGCCAGCGGCGGTCAACCCGTGCGGCGTAGGCGACGACCACGCTCACGGCCACGGCGAGAAGGGTCGCGACGATCGAGACGGTCAGAGTGTTGATGGTCTCGGTGACGATCGCGGGCGACACGCCGACCCGTTGCACCCGCGCCGCCGCGGCGAAGGCGAGGTGGGCGGCTGGAATCACGAAGCCCAGCGCGATGGGCGTCGCGGTTACTGTCAGGGCCAGGCCGGCGCGCCATCCGTGCAGCCGCACGGGTAGTTGAGGGCGCGGATGCTGGGCGTCGTTGGCATACCGGCGCAGGCGCCGGCCGTAGCGTTCGAAGAGCACGATGCCGAAGATCACCACCAGCGTGGCCATGGCAATCTGCGCGGCACCCGGCAGGTTCGATCGCGTGATCCAGGTGTTGTAGACCGATACCGTGAGCGTGCGGACACCGAGAAACTCAGAAGCGCCAATGTCGTTCAGCGCTTCGAGCAGCGCGAGGCTGACGCCAACGACGATCGCCGGTCGCGCCAGTGGCAGCGCGACCCTGGTGAACACGCCGGCGCCGCTGCAGCCCAGCGTGCGGGCCACCTCCATCAGCGTCGCACTCTGCATCAGGAACACCGCCCGCGTCGTCAGGTAGACATACGGGTACAGCACGACGCTCAGCAGGGCGATGCAGCCGGCCATCGATCGAATGTCGGGCAGCCGGAACTCGCGTGGGGTGTCGTAGCCAAGCAGCGCCCGCAGCGCCGATTGCGCCGGCCCGACCGGGTGAAGGAAGTCGAGGTATGAATAGGCGACGATGTAGGTGGGGACGGCTAGTGGCAGCAGCAGCGCCCACGCGGCCAGCCGATCACCGGGAAACCGGTAGCGCGTGACCAACCACGCGGTGCCCGTGCCAATGACCGTGGTCAACAGGCCCACGCCGGCGAGCAGGATCAACGTGTCTTGCAGGGCCGCCGGCAGGACGTAGGCGATCAGGTCGGGCCAGAGCCCTCCGGAATCACCGGCCGCGACGATCGCCAGCGCACCGATCGGCGCGAGCGCCAGCCCCACGACGACACCCGATGCGACCACCCACGGGCTTGGTCGCGTCGGGCGTCGCCGGTTGCCGGCGGCGCGATCAGCGATCGAATCCCACCTTGTCGACCAGGCGGCTTGCCGCGGCCCGGTGACGAGCGATCTCGGTCAGCGAGATCGAATCCACCTTCAACGCGCCAAGCGCGTTGATGATCGGGTGGACGACGGCGCCGGGCCTGACCGGATACTCGTAGTTGGCCTCGGCATAGATCTTCTGCGCGGCGTCGGACGCCAGGTACTCGAGGAAGCGGATGGCCTCGGCGCGGTTGGGAGAGTGCTTCGCGATGGCCGCGCCTGACACGTTGACGTGAGTGCCGCCACCGGCGAAGGTCGGCAGCACCACCTTGATGGCCGCGCCCCATTTCTCCTGCTCGGGCCCGCCACTGCCGCTACGCATCAAGCCGACGTAGTACGAATTGCCCACCGCCACGTCGCAGATGCCGCCGACGATGTCGCGGGCGCCATCGCGGTCGCCGCCGGCGGCGGGCCGGGCCAGGGCGGCCTTCATGCCGCGCAGCCACTCCTCGGTCCTGGCCTCGCCGTGATGCGCAATGTACGCCGCGACCAGTGCGTTGTTGTAGGGATGCTGGCCTGAACGGGTGCAGAGTTTTCCCTTCCACCTGGGATCCGCCAGCTGTTCATAGGTGAAGGTCGCGAGGTCGAGGTCCTGGTGCGCGTAGAGCACCCGTGCGCGCAGCGACAACGCGAACCAGTGGTTGTCGGTGCCGCGCAGGTTGGCCGGCACGGCCGCTTCGAGCGCTGCCGACTTCACCGGTTGCGTCAGTCCTTTGCTGACCAGGTCGACCAGCGCACCGATGTCGACCGTCATCAGCATGTCGGCAGGCGAGCGCGTGCCTTCCGCGGCCACCCGCTCGGCCAGGCCGTCGCGCACGAAGATGCTGTTGATCTTCACGCCGGTGGCCTTGGTGAACGCATCGATCAGCGGCTGCATCAGGCCCGGTTCCCGGGTGGTGTAGAGGTTGAGTTGCTGCGCCGCTGCGGGCGTGACCGATGCGGCGATGGCCACGCCGAGCACGACTGCCGTGCGAAGCCGAGTGCTGAGAACGTGAAGTGACATGCCCTGGATCCTCGTGTGACGGGTGAGTAAACGGTGAACGGTCAACTGGTAACGACCATGGCCGACGGTGTGTCGACCGACAGGTAGATCGTGTCGCCGGCGCTGATGCGGGCGCCGCACTGCAGCAGCAGCGACACGGGCGCCTCGAGCCCAGGCACATGGGCCAGGGCGCGGATCATGTCGCCAAGGAACTCGACACCGCCGACGCGGGCAGCGAGCGCGGTCGGCTCGGTCGACAGGCGCAGGTGCTGGGGCCGCAGGCACACCCGCGCCCCGGTGCCCTCGGCCAGGTGCGGTGCGGGAAACCGGCCGAGCGGCGTGTCGATGTGCCCGTGCCGGCAGACGCCGGACAGTTCGTTAATCTCGCTGAAGAACCGGGCCGCGAACACCGTGGCCGGCCGCGCATACAGCGTCTCGGGCGAGCCGAACTGAACCAACCGGCCGGCGTCGAGCAAGGCCACGCGATCGGCGGCCCGCAGGGCTTCGTTCGGGTCGTGCGTGACGATGATGGTGGTGGTGCGCAGTTCGCGCAGCAGGCCAAGCGTGTCGCGGCGCACCTGATCGCGGAGCCGATCGTCGAGTCCCGAGAAGGCTTCATCCATCAGCAGCACGCACGGCGCCGGCGCGAGCGCGCGCGCCAGCGCGACACGCTGGCGCTGTCCGCCCGACAGGGTGTGGGGGTAGCTGCCGGCGTAGGGCGCCAGGCCGACCTGTTCGAGCAGCCTCGTCACCATGCGCGCGCGCTCGCCACCCGGGTGTCCCGCGAGACCAAAGCCGACGTTCTGCGCCACGGTCAGGTGTGGAAAGAGCGCGTAGTCCTGGAACACCATGCCCACGCGCCTCTGCTCGGGCTCGACGAAGATGTGGGGACCGGCCACTTCCTCGCCCGACAGTGACACGCGGCCGCGGCTGGGCGGCTCGAGGCCGGCAATCAGTCGCAACAGGCTCGATTTGCCGGACCCCGAGGGTCCGACAAGCGCGACGATTTCCCCTGTGCCGATGTCGAGCGAGACCCCATCGAGCGCGCATGCGGCGCCGAAGTACAGGGCCACCTCGTCGATCGAGACCATTGTCGCCGCTGCGGCAGGATCGGTCGTGTCGTTCAGAACGGCCACGCATCAGCCTAAATCCGACCAAATGAGTCGGTCAAGGCAATAGTGAGATTTAATCTCAAGTTAGGCGTCCCGCAGCCGGCCGCGGTCCGCGCCCCTATTGCTGTTCACACCAGGGGTCGATTGGCCTTAAAATTCGGGCGCGAGGTAACGAAATGTCACAGACGTGCGTCCGTCTCTTTCGGGCCGGTGTTCTTGTTTTTGTCGGTGCCGTGCTCTTTTCCGTGTCGGTTGCCCGGCCGGCCGCCCAGCAGGCCGCCACATCGGCGCCGGTGACCTTTGCCAAGGACATCGCCCCGATCTTCCAGCGCAGCTGTCAGCAGTGCCACCAGCCCGACTCGATCGGGCCGATGTCACTTGTCACCTACGCCGACGTCCGGCCATGGGCCCGGTCGATCAAGAACAAGGTGGTGCTCGGCGAGATGCCGCCTTACCGCTACGACCGCAACGTCGGCATCCAGCACCTCAAGGACGACCTGCGGCTGAGCGAGAAGGAAATCCAGACCATCGCCAAGTGGGTCGATGGCGGCTCACCCCAGGGCAACCCGGCCGACATGCCGCCGCCGGTGACCTTCGCCAACCCGAACGAGTGGGCGTTCGAGAAGGAAATGGGACCGCCCGATCTGATCGTCAAGACCAAGCCCTTCACCCTGGCCGCCCGCGGGCAGGACGTGTGGTGGCGCCCGATCGTCCCCACGGGCCTCACCAAGGACCGCTGCATCAAGGCCGTCTCGGTGAAGCCGTCTCGCAAGGGCCGCGCGGCCGCGCACCACGCCAACACCGAGTTCGTCGAGTTCGACGAGAAGTCGGGCAACTACGTGGAAACGCAGCGCGTCTCCGAATACGCCCTCGGCAAGACCGGCGAGATCGTGCCCGCCGACGGCTGCCGCACCATGCCGGCCAACTCGCTGGTCCGCTGGGACGTGCACTACTACCCGACCGGTGAAGAGCTGAAAGACGATGTCATCGAGATGGGCATTTGGCTCTATCCCGAGGATCACCAGGCCAAGTACAAGCAGGACCTGCGGCTCTACCTGATGACCATGAAAGGCGGCGACCTCGAGATTCCGCCCCACGGCACCACCATGACGCAGGGGTTCCACACCTTCAAGACGCCGGTCCGGATCGACAGCTTCCAGCCGCACGGTCACTTCCGCCTGGTGGCCAAGACGCTCGAGATCTTCTACCCCGAGACCGGCCGCCTCGAGATGATTAGCTCCGTCTCGAACTGGACCAACAACTGGCACACCAGTCACATCTATGCCGACGATGCCGCGCCGCTCTTGCCGGCAGGTGCCGTGTTGGTGATGACCGGTTACTACGACAACACCGCGAACAACAAGGGCAACCCCGATCCCGACCAGTGGGTGGGTCCCGGCAGCCGCACCGCCGACGAGATGTCGCACGCGTGGATCGCGGTCACTCACCTCGATGACGAAGGCTACGCGCGGCTGAAGGCCGAGCGCGAGGCGAAGAAGAAGGCCGCCACCGACGTGGCGCCGCGGGACAGGCAGTAACAGCTGTGCGCGGACGTTCGTGGTTCCTTGGCGCCGCCCTGGTAACGGCGGCGATTGGTGCAGTCAGCGCGGAACGTGGGGCGGAGCAGGCGCCGCGGCAGTTGCCGCTGGCGCCGGTGCCGCCCGACGGCCAGCGCGTCGTGCCGTTCTTCGACGGCTTCTATGAAAACGCTGACGGCAGCTTCACGCTGTCGTTCGGCTTCTCCAACCAGAATTTCGACCAGACCATCGAGATTCCTCTCGGCCCCGACAACTTCATCGAGCCGAAGGAGTACGACGGCCGTCAGCCGACCACGTTCACAACCGTACAAGGCGGCGGGCCGACCGGCGCACGGCGGGATCGTGAACGCGGCGTGTTCACGATCACGGTTCCGGCGACGTTCAAGGGCGACGTGGTCTGGACGCTGCGCCACGGCGGCCAGGTCTACAAGGTGCCTGGCCGGACCCGCGCGGGTGCCTACGGCCTGAAATGGCCCATGGCCATGGGGTCGGTCCCGCCGGCGGTGCTCTTTTCGGCGACCGGCCCGATTGGCCGCGGCCCGATGGGCATCGAGAGCGCTCCCCTGCAGGCCACGGTCGGCACGCCACTGCCGCTGACCGTCTGGATCAAGGACGACAGCCAGCGCGACGCCGAGACCATCCCGCTCAAGGTTCGCGGTCCCGCCCGGCCGCTGGTTGGCGTGAGCTGGTACAAGCACACCGGGCCCGGGCCGGTGAAGTTCGATCCGGTGAAGTCAGGCTTGATGGAACTGGAGGGTGCCGCCACGTCGACGGCCACCTTCACGCAGCCCGGCGTTTACATGCTGCGCGTTCGCGCCGACAACTTCGGCCGCCCCGACACCTCGCCCGGCAACCAGTGTTGCTGGACCAACGGTTTCGTCAAAGTCACCGTCAAGTAACACTCCCGAAGCAAAAAGAAACGGCCGGACACCCGAAGGTGCCCGGCCGTTTTCCTTTTGGGGCTGGCGAGATCTCCTGATCTCGCCAGCCTCCTGATCTCTTCCCCTAGAACCGGTACTTCACGCCCAGCTTGAACACCCGAGCAGCGATGATCTCGGTGGGCTGCAGGTAGGTCGAGCCCACGCGATTGGTTTGCGCCCTGATAGTGTTGACGTTCAGCGTGTTGAACAGGTCGAAGGTGGCTTCGAGCGATTGGTTGCCGAACGTCTTGAACCGCTTCGAGAGCTTGTTGTCCCAAAGCTTCGCCCACTCGTAGCGGCCCGCCTGCGGGTCGATGCGGATCGGCACCAGCACGTTGTTGCCGTCGCGGATCTGCACTTCGCGGAAGAAGTAGTCGCCGCTTTGCGCCAGCAGCGACGTGGAATACATGAGGCCCCACGGCAGGTTGTAGCTGCCACTGGCACGCACGGCGTAGTTCCACGACGGCTTGGAGAATTGATAGTTGCCAGTGCCGAGATTGCTACCAGAAATGTTCCCGTTCTGCGGACCGTACAGCGCCTCGTTTGGGTTCCTCGGCGCGTTGTCCGTCAGGTTGCGGTAATCCGCGTCGAACCCCAGCAGGAACGTGAAGTTGTTCGACAGCTGCTTGTTCATCGTCGTGCCGAACGCGTGGTAGCTGTTGCGGGCCGAGGCCTGGACGATGTGCTCGATGTTCTGCCCGAAGGTCGGGTAGGTTCGCGGCACCGAGTAGATGACGAGCGTCTTGTCATCGGCCGTTCCGGTCCGGTTGTCCGGTCCGGGGTCGATGCCCGTGGTGGTCTGGGTGTAAGCCTCGTAGGGCAACGCGAGGTTGATCGACTGGTTGGCGTGGCTGTCCTTCTTGTAGACGTAGTTGAACTGCACCGTCAGTACTCGGCTCAGGCCCAGGTCGAGGCCGGTGGTGAATTCGTCGACGGCCGGTCCCTTCAGGTTCAGGTCGATCGAACGGTTCGTCCCGCCACCCGTGGTTGAGGTCAGGTTGGCGGGGTTGGGCACATAGGGAATCCGACCGTCCCAGTTCGAGTAGGTGCGGGTGATGATGGCGTTGGGGTTGAGGTCTGCCGCGCCGGGTCCCGGGTTGGCGTTCGCACCCGAGCTGCCGCCGACATAGCGGCCGTAGCTGGCGCGCAGCGCCACGCGGCCCTCGCCGGTCAGGTCATAGACGGCCGACACCCGCGGCACCAGCGTCTGGTAGATCGGGTAGTTCTCTTCGCCCTTGGCGGCAAAGATGTTCGTCGCCGCAAACGGGCCGGTGCCCGGGTTGCCCTGCTCGGGCAGGAAGCTCGAGTAGCGGTCGAAACGCACGCCGATATTCAACGTCAGCTTGCGGCTGACCGTGATCTTGTCGTTGATGTACAGCGAGTTGTACCACTCGCCCGAGTCGGTCGTGTTCGGGTAGTCGTAGACCAGCACCGAATCGGGACGCGTGAAGCACCCGTCGTAGTTGGCGGCTTCGTTGCAGCCGGCATCGCCCGTCGCGCTGCGGTAGCGGTACTGCTGCTGGTTCGGAAAGCCGATGTTCTCGGTGCTGGCGGAGTTGCGCCAGCCGAGGTAGCCGGTCTTCAACTCGTGGTTCTTGCCCCACAGGTTGGCGAAGTAGGCCACCGTGGCGCCGTACTGCCACCGGCGCGGCGCGCGATCAGTCTCGAGGAAGGCGCCGCGCACGGCGGTGGTGGACAGGTCGCTCTTGCGCACGTCGCTGGTCCACGGCACGTCGGGCCACCAGTAGCCGCCGCGCTGCAGGCTGGCGTCAAAGGTCGCGCGCGACGACAGGATCGACAGGTACTTGAACGACGGGCCGATCAGTGACATCGAGTCCTGGTTCTGCGTCGACTCGAGCGGCACGAAGCGGCTCGCCGTGCGGTACGGCTGCCACTTGCGGCCGACCTGGAACATGCCCTCGAACTTGTTGTTCTTGGTCATCTGGTAGGTCAGCTTCAGGGTCGGATCCTGGAGCTTGGTAAAGAACTCGACCTGCGACCGATCCGACAACTGCACGAAGCCGGGGATGAGCTGGCCGGACGAGGCATCGCGGTGGCTCGCGTAGAACCACAGCCGGTCCTTCAGGATCGGGCCGCCGATTTCGCCGTAGTAGTCGGTCTGCTTGGTGAACTTATTGACGCCGGGGGCGTAGCCCTTGGCGAGCAATTCGGATGTGATGTTGTTGCTCTGGAAGTCGCCCGACTGGTAGTTGGCCGAGCCCAGGCCCTTGAACGTGTTGCTGCCCGACTTGACCACCAGGTTCATGGTCACGCCCGGGTTCATGGCGTCAGCGCCCTTGGCCGCCGTCGTAATCTGCGCTTCTTCGTAGGTGCCGAAGTCGCCGTAGGTCTGGTCCCAGATCATGCCGTCGTAGCTCACCACGCCGCCGCCGGCGCGGCCGAAGGTGCGCGCCGCCGGACCCGAACCGGTGCCGAAGTTCGACCCGCCGACATCCAATGACGTCGCGTAGAGACCGGGAATCATCGACACCAGAGCCGTCAGGCTGCGGCTCGATGGCAGGTCGTCGAGCTTCTGCTGGTCCCAGTTCACGGCGACGTTGGCCGATTCAAGGTCGATCGTCGGCGACTGGCTGGTGACCGTCACGCTTTCCTGCAACGCCGCGACATCCATCTTGCCGTTGATGGTCGCGGTCGCGCCGGCGTTGAGGTTGACGCCCTCGATGTTCAGCGTCGAAAAGCCGGGAAGCACGAACGACACGACGTACTGACCGCCAGTGAGCAGCGTGAAGCGATACACGCCCTGCTCGTCGGTGATGGCCGTGCGCGCGCCGCCGATCATATTGGGACTGGTAATTGAGACGGTGACCCCCGGAAGGGCTCCGCCACTGGCGTCCGTTGCCCGACCCGTAATCGCGCCCGTCTGCTGCTGCGCCTCAGCCACGCTTCCCAACGCCACTACCAGCGCCAGCGATGCGAGCCACACCACACTCCAAGACTTCCAATGCATACACGGCTCCTTGTCGCGCTCTCACCCCTGGAACCGAGGGGACGGCCCCAAGGGAGGACGCGATAACCGAAACTTATAACACCGATACAGCCCCATGATTCACGAGAGTGCACAGTTGGCCTCTGGAGCCGCCTATAATTCAGCCCATGCGTCGAGCCGGCCCAGCCCTTTTGGTCCTTTTTTTCGCTTCTACATCCCTCGTCTCGTCCCAGGGCCGGCCAGCATGGCTCGACCCCTACCGGGCCAACGCCGACCGCCTCATCAAGGCCGCCACGGCCGACCAGTTCGGGTGGGACAGGGTGGCTGAGCTTACCGACACTTACGGTCAGCGCCTCAGCGGGTCCGACAACCTCAATCGGGCCATCGCCTGGGCGGTCGAGACCATGAAGAAGGACGGCCTCGAGAACGTCCACACCGAGCGCGTGATGGTGCCCAAATGGGTCCGTGGCGCCGAGAGCGTGGAGATCATCAACCCGCCACACCACGTCATCCCCATGCTCGGCCTCGGCGGCAGCATCGCGACGCCGCCGGCAGGCATCGAAGCCGAGGTCATGGTCGTTGGCGGTGGAGACGAGCTCGCCCGGCGCGCGGCCGAGGCCAAGGGCAAGATCGTGCTGTTCAACGTGCCGTACACGAACTACGGCGAGACGGTCGCCTACCGCTCCGGCGGCGCCCGCATGGCCTCGCAGCACGGTGCGGTGGCGGCGTTGGTGCGGTCGGTCGGTCCCGTCGGCTTGCGCACGCCGCACACCGGCAACATGAACTACGGCGACGACACGGTCGCGAAGATTCCGGCCGCGGCCATCACCGTGGAAGACGCCCTGCGCATCCAGCGCCTTACCAACCGCGGCATCAAGGTGCGCGTTCGTATCAAGATGGAGGCACGGTTCGACCCCGACGTCGAATCGTTCAACGTCGTCGGCGAGATCCGCGGCAGCGAGAAACCGGAGGAGATCGTCCTGGTCGGGTGCCACTTCGACTCGTGGGACACCGGGACCGGTGCGTCTGACGATGGCGTGGGGTGCATCGTGGGGTGGGAAGCGGCGCGGCTGATGAAGAAGCTGAACATCCGCCCGAAGCGCACCGTACGGGTGGTGCTGTTCACCAACGAAGAGAACGGCATTCGCGGCGGCAACGGCTATCGCGATCAGCACGCGAAGGAAGCCGCCAACCACATCATGGCGCTCGAATCCGACGGCGGCGTGTTCGCGCCGGCGCGACTGGGGTTCACCGGCTCGCCGGCGGCACGCCAGCTGATCAACGACATTGCGACGCTGCTGGTGCCGGTCGGCCTGCACGAGGTGGCCGAGGGCGGCGGCGGCGCCGACATCGGCCCCATCGCCGCGCTCGGCAAGGTGCCGATGATGGCCTACCAGGGCGACTCGACCAAGTACTTCACCATTCACCACACGCCGGCCGATACAGTGGACCGCATCGATCCGGCGGAGGTCTCGAAGGCCGCCGCCGGTTTTGCGACGATGATCTACGTGGTCGCCGACATGCCCCAGGCGCTACCCAAGTAGTGCCTGGCACCGTTACATGGGTTTTTGATGACTATCCTGCAAACTGCTCTCGTCGTGATGTTGCTGAATGTGCCAACTCTTGCACAGACCGCACCGACGGCGTCGGATGCGACTGTCGTCACGTCTGGTGCGACGGCGAACGTCTACCTCGTCGTCAACAACCCGACGATGTACGACGTCTACGTGATGTCGGCGACCAGCGACGCGGCGGGGAAGGTGGAGCTCTATTCCGCGGACAAGCCGGTCGACAATCTCACCGTCGCGGCCTACGGTGCGTTGGAGTTGAAGTCGGGCGGGATGTTCCTGCGCCTCTCGGACCTGAAGCGCGAGCTGAAGGCGGGGGAGTCGGTGGCGGTGACGTTAACGACCGACGGCGGCGTGGCCATCGCGGCGACTGCCATAGTGAAGTAGGGCCCCCTCAACAGGGGCCCTACCGGGTTACCCCTTCTTGATCATGAAGCTGCCGGGCGCGCCTTCGCGATACTTCGCGTGGCAAGCCTGGCACGTGCCACCGAGTTCCTTCATCGCCCCCATGACACCGGGCGCGTCGGTCGCCTTCGAGATGGCGTCGGCGTGCTTCATCGCGGTGGCCGACCACTCGGCGGCTTCGGCGTTATTGCGGGCCGTCCAGAACGCCTGGGCGTCCTTGAACAGCGCCACCATCTTGGTGGCCTCGGCTGAGATGCCGGCCATGTTCTGTTCCTTGGCCGCGCCGCGCATGGCGCCGTTGGCCGCACCGACAGCCTTCATCAGCTTGTCGTAGTCTTCATCCGTCTTGGCCTGGGCAAACGACGCCACCGACATGGTGACGGCAAGAGCGAGGGCCAGTCCGGCCGCTGTAAGAAAACGAGAAACGCGCATGTATCCTCCCGGGACGCTGGGGGGCGGCGGAATGCCACCCCTCCGAACGCTGAATTCCGCCGGCCTGCGGCTGCAGACCGCAGGACGGCTCAGCGAGTGCGCGAAGAATAGCATGAGGTTATAGTCACCCCATGGCGAAATCCCTGCTCAGCCTTGCCCTCGTCCTGGCCCTTTCATCGGCGGCTACCCCCGCCGCTCAAGGCCGGCGCCCGCTCAATTTGGACGACCATTCGAAGATCGTTGGCGTCGGCGACCCGCAGCGTTCGCCCGATGGGGTGTGGGTGGCCTACACGGTCACGACCATCGATGCCGAGAAGGATCGCCGCAACACCGACATCTGGATGGTGAAGTGGGACGGCAGCGAACAGGTGCAGCTGACCTCGTCGCCCGACGGCGAGTCGTCGCCGCGCTGGAGCCCCGACAACAAGTACCTGGCGTTTGTCGCCTCGCGCGGGACTGAGGAAGAAAAGAAGAAGGGCGGGCAGATCTGGTTGCTGCCGCGGACGGGCGGCGAGGCCATGCGCGTCAGCGACGTCAAGGGCGGCGTCTCCGACATCCAGTGGTCGCCCGACAGCACCCGCATTGCGTTTGTGGCCAGCGACGAGGATCCTGCCGACGAACCCGAGAAGCTGGACGGGTGGAAGCGCAAGACCGCGCCGCCGATCGTCATCGATCGCTACCACTTCAAGCAGGACCGCGAGGGCTACCTCAAGCACCTCTACCGCCACATCGCGATCTTCGACCTGGCCACCAGGACAGCCACCGTGATCACCAAGGGCAATACCGACGATGCCAGCCCGTCGTGGTCGCCGGATGGCAAGCAGATCGCCTTCCTCAGCAAGCGTGGCGCCGCCGATCCCGACCGCACGTCGAACGAGGACGTGTGGGTGGTTGATGCCACGCCGTTCGGCACGCCGAAGCAGCTGACGAAGACGGCCGCTGGTGAAGGCGGGCGCCCGGCCTGGAGTCCCGACGGCAGCCGCGTGGCGGCCCTCATGGGCGACAACGATCAGAACACCGCCTACGGCATGAACAAGCTGATCGTGGTGCCCGCCAATCCGCCCGCCTCGGCCGGTCCTGCGACCAATCCGCCGGTTTACATGCCAGCGCTCGACCGCGCCGTGTCGAACGTGTCGTGGTCGGCCGATGGTCAGAACATCGCGTTCCTGTTGCAGGACGACCGCAGCAATCACGTCGCGACGGTGCCGGCCGAAAACCCGAACGGCACGCCGCAGCGCAAGACGACCGGCCGCCGCGTGATCAGCGCGCTCAGCCCCGGCAAGGACGGACACTTTGCGGTGCTCGCCACCTCGCCGACGCAGTTCACCGAAGTGTATGCGCTCGAAGGCGCGAACCTGCGCCAGTTGACGAAGCACAACGACCCGCTCGCCAGCCAGCTGCAACTGGCGGCCACCGAGGACTTCACCTCGAAGAGCAAGGACGGCGCCATCGTCAACGGCCTGATCGTCAAGCCGGCCGGCTTCAAGGCCGGCACGCTGTACCCGACGGTGTTGATCGTGCACGGCGGTCCCAACAGCCAGGACCAGCACGCGTTCAACTTCGACCGCGAGTTCCTTGCCGCCAACGGCTACGTCGTGCTCGCCATCAACTACCGCGGCAGCGCGGGCCGCGGCAACGCCTGGCAGAAGGCCATCCACGGTGACTGGGGCAACCTCGAGGTCGTGGATCTGCTGGGCGCAGCGGATGAAGTGGTGAAGCAGGGCATTGCCGACCCCAATCGCCTCGGCATTGGCGGGTGGAGCTACGGCGGCATCTCGACCAACTACACCATCGCCACCGACACCCGCTTCAAGGCGGCGATCAGCGGTGCCGGCAGCTCCATGCAGTTCACGATGTATGGCATGGACCAGTACATCATCCAGTACGACCAGGAGATGGGCCAGCCGTGGAAGACGAAGGACAAGTGGATGAAGGTGTCCTACCCGTTCTTCAACGCCGACAAGATCAAGACGCCGACGCTGTTCATGGGCGGCGAGAAAGACTTCAACGTGCCGATCGCCGGCAGCGAGCAGATGTACCAGGCGCTCAAGAGCCTTGGCGTTGAGACGCAGTTGGTAATCTACCCGGGCCAGTTCCACGGCCTGACCATCCCGAGCTACGAGCGCGATCGCTTGCAGCGTTACGCCAACTGGTTCGACAAGTACTTGAAGCCGGCGCCGGCCAACACGGCACAGCAGTGATCCCTGGACCCTGATCCCGGATCCCCGATCCCTGACCTATAATTCGCCACATGCGCTCCCACATTGCCTTCGCCCTCGTCCTGGCTCTCGCCTCGTCTGCCTCGGCGCAGCAGTCACCCGATCTTCGCTCGCGGGCCGAGATCAGTAACTACGAAGAGACCAGTTCATATGCCGACATCCAACGGGTGATCGCCGGGCTCACCGCGTCGAGTCCGCTGGTCCACACCGAATCGTTCGGCAAGACCGAGGAAGGCCGCGACCTGCCGTTGCTGGTGATCTCCGAGCCGAAGGTCACCACCCCCGAGGCGGCGCGGAAGCTGGGGCGGCCGCTGGTGTTCGTGCAGGCCAACATTCATGCCGGTGAGGTTGAAGGCAAGGAGGCCGTCATCGCGCTGGCCCGTCGGCTGACCGCCGGCGACCTCCGGCCCCTGGCGAAGCAACTGGTCATTCTGATCGCGCCGAACTACAACGCCGACGGCAATGAGAAGGTCAACGTGCAGAACCGCACGGCGCAGTACGGCCCGGTGGCCGGCGTCGGCACGCGCGAGAACAGCAAGGGCCTGGACCTCAATCGCGACTACATGAAGCTCGACTCGCTCGAGGCGCGGGCGCTGGTCGGGTTGATCAACAAGTGGGACCCGCACGTGCTGGTCGACCTGCACACGACCAACGGCTCGTACCACGCCAACCACCTGACCTATTCGCCCATCCTGAATCCGAACGCCGATGCGCGGCTGATCGAGTTCACCCGCGAGCGCATGCTGGCGCCGATTCGCGAGGCGATGCTGAAGAAGCACAACTGGCGCACCTACTACTACGGCAACTTCGCCCCCGAAGCCGGCGGCGGACGCGAAAGCTCGCGCGTCGACCCCGCCAACCCCGGCGACGTCACCTGGCGCACCTTCGATCACCGTCCGCGTTTCGGCAACAACTACGCCGGCCTGCGCAACCGCATCGCCATCCTGTCCGAGGCCTACAGCTACCTCGACTTCAAGGGCCGCATCGACGTGACCGAAGATTTCGTGGACGAGATCTGGAAGTCGGTGGCGGCGAATGCCAAGCAGATCATGACGCTGACCGCGCAAGCCGATCGCCAGTTCACCGCGCCGCCGACCGCCAAACCCGTGGAGTTAGGCGTCGAGTTTCAGATTCGCGCGCTCCCGGAAACGGTCGGCATTTTCGTCGGCGACGTCAGGAAAGTCGTGAACCCGCGATCCGGAAGAGAGATGCTGGCCATGACCGACATGGCCGTGCCGGTGGCCATGAAGGACTACGGCGTGTTTGCCGCCACCCGTTCGGTGGCCATGCCGAAGGGCTGGCTCATTCCGACGAATCCTCGCCTGGCCGCGGCGGTGGAGCGCCTCCGCTTCCACGGCGTGACGGTCCAGGAAGTCACGACCCCCGCGCAGGTCTCGGTCGAGCGTTTCACGATTGCCGACTACACCCGCGCCGAGCGCGTGTTCCAGGGCCGCCGCGAGGCGCGTCTCAAGGGCGCGTTCGAACAAGCCCAGTTGTCGGTCACGCCCGGCGCGCTGTTCGTGCCGGCCGATCAGCCGCTGGCGCGGCTGGCGTTCTACCTGCTCGAACCCGAAAGTGACGATGGGTTTGTGACGTGGAATGTGATCGAGGAAGGCCTGGCGGCCGGCGAGACTTACCCGATCTACCGGGTGACCAACACCACCGCCATCCGTCTGAAGTAGAGGCGGGTCTTCAGACCCGCCTGCGGGCTATTTCACGCCTTCCTTGAGGAAGGCGACGAGCGGCGGCACGACCTTCTCTGGCGCCTCGAGGTGCGGCACGTGGCCAAGCCCGGGAATCATCAGCACCCGGCCGTTGCCGTTGGGCACGGTCTTGGCGATGTGATTCATGCGCTCCTGGAACGCCGCCGCCGGTCCCAGCAGCAGGTCTTCGGCGCCGCCAAACGCCAGCGTCGGCACCTGGATGTGCGCCCAGTCGTAGACCACCGTGTCGAAGTACAGCATCTGGCTGATCAGCGATTGCACCATCGCCAGCCGCGGCCAATCGGTGCTCATCGTCCACGAGTAGCGGATGCGCGTGTAGGTCTCGAACTCGTTGTTCCACGCCTTGGGATTGTGCGCGACGTAGCGGCTGAGGCTGTTGCGCGTACCCTGGTAGTCGGACTTCAGCGTGTTCTGGTAGGTGGCTTCGATCTCGGGCATCGGCCGCGTGAAGCGGCCGTCGGTCAACCCGATCGGGTTGTAGATCACCACCCGCTCGATCATCTTGGGATACTGCGTCGCCAGCCGCGCCGCCAGCATGCCGCCCATCGAGTGGCCCACGACCATCGCCCGCTCGATCTTCAGGTGCTGAAGAATCAACGACGTGTTGCGCGCCTGGCTGTGCAGGTTGTACGGGACGACCGGTTTCGACGATCGACCATAGCCAATCTGGTCGGGCACCACGACCCGGAAGCCTTCCTTCGTCAGGCCGTCGATGATCGCCTTGAAGTAGAAGCCGCCGAAGTTGTTGCCGTGCAGCAGCAGCACCGTGTGGCCGTTGGCCGTGCCCTGCGGCGCGACATCCATGTACGAGATGCGCACGTCCTGGCTGTAGACCCGGATGTTCAGGTAGCTGCTGGGATAGGGGTACGGACAGTCTTCGCAGTTGATGCTGCCGGGTTTCACATCGGTGGGCGTCGGCACCGGGGGCAGAACGGGGGCGCCCTGCGCCGCGGCCGAGGCCGCCGTGCCGAAGAGTGCGAGCGAAAACGCGAGCGATCGGAAAGTCGTTAGCATGTGGGTCTCACTGTAAGGCAATTTGATAGAGTCGCGGCCACTTCTTGCCGGTCACGAAAATCCGCCGCGTAGCCTTGTCGTAGGCGATGCCGTTCATCACGTCCGCCGGTGGTTGGCGCTGGCTCCGGGGCCAGAGCGAGGCCAGGTCGATCCAGCCCTTGACGTCGCCGGTGACCGGCGAGATCCGCGCGATGCGATCCGTCATCCAGACGTTGGCCCAGATCTCGCCATCCACCCATTCGAGCTCGTTCAGCTGCGAGACCGGCCGTCCCGCATCGCGGACGCGAATGGTCCGGGTCGCCGCTTGCGTCTTCGGATCCAGGAACGTCAGCGCGTCGCTGCCGTCGCTCATCACCAGGCCGCCGGCGGCGTCGTAGGCAATGCCCCAGCCCTCGTTGCGGTAGGTGAATGTCCGCTTCTGCGCGAACGTCTTGCGGTCGTACACGAAGCCGCGCTGGTGTTGCCAGGTGAGTTGCAGCAGCTCGTCGCCGACCAGCGCCAGGCCTTCAGCGAAATACTCCTCGGGCACCTTGATCTGCTGCAGCACCTTGCCGGTGCTGATCTCCACCCGTCGTAACGACGACTCGCCGTTCAGTCCCGTGCTCTCGTAGAGCTGGCCGTCAGCGAACACCAGCCCTTGGGTGAACGCCGCGGGATCGTGCGGATAGGTCGCAATCAGCTTGAACCCCTGCACGGGCGCCGGCTGCCGCTGGGCGATGGTCGTCGGCGCGCAGGCAAGAACGGCCATCGTCATCAGGAGTGTACCGGCCCTCATGATGCCACTATAAGCTGGCACGCGCCGCCGCAGGTCAGCGATTGATCCGCCAGCGATCGAATGACACGCCATCGGCATCGATGGCGTTGGCCGTCAGCACCTGCCGGGTCGCGGTCAGTTCCACGAAATGATGCCGCAGGACGATGGTACCCGTGGCAGGTGGTTCGACCACCAGCGGCGCCTCGAGTCCTCCGCCGGCCCCTCCGGTGATCAAGACCTGCACCTCGCGGCCCGAGACCGACCGGGCCAACCGCTCGTAGGCGTGGCTGTGGCCGGCAATCACGAGATCGAGCTGGTGCGCGTTGACCAGCGGCTCGACGATGGCACGCACGGCCTCGTCGCCGCTGTAACCGGCCCACGAGCGTGACCACGGCGGCTGATGCACCAGCAGGATGCGCCAGGCCGCGCCGGTCCAGGCCGGCGATTGCACCTCGTTCATCAACCAGGCATGCTGCGCGCTGGCCGCCGATACGCCGAGTGGGAACTCCGTGTTCATGTCGATGGCCACGAAACGCACGCTGCCGCACGACCAGGCGAACCAGGTAGTGCCGCTCGGCCGGAACAGGTCCAGGTAGTGCTGCGGCCGCAGCGTGTTGTAGAAGCCGTCGTAGTCGTGGTTGCCCGCAACGGGCACCACCGGCACTTGCGCGACCAGTGGGGCCATCGTCGATAGGAACGCGCGCCACGCGGCCGGGTCTGAGCCGTCGTTTACGAGGTCGCCAACGCCCACTGAGAAGTGAGGATTGCGCGCCGCCATCAACGCCACGAGCCGGCTGAACGTCGGCCACCCGCCCTGGCTGTCGGCCCACGCCGAGAAGCGGCAAGGCTGGTTGGCCGCTGGCATGCGCGATTGAAACGCCCGGGATTCGACCGGCGCAAAGCCGTCCGGCAGCGCCGGCCACTCGACAGTCTCGCGCCGCACCTCGGCCACGGGCACCACGCGGACCGAGCGGAGCCCGCCCTGCATGGCGTTGTTCATCACGCGGACGGCGACCAGACGGGTCGGCGCCGGCGACTCTGGCACCAGGAACCACTGACGGTGATGTTCGGCCCGCACTCCATCGATGAACACCTGCGCGCCATCGTCCGCATCCACGAGCAACGCGCTGCCGGCGGGGATCGACATCGAGCGCCAGTACCACAGCGCCGTGTTCGGCTCCATGACGCGATGCGGCAGCGTGACGGTGCCGGCATCGAGCGGCATCGGCGTCGCTACCGGCTGCGAGCCTTCGGCGCGATGGCCGACGGCATGGCGCCATATGCCCAGTCCTCCGGGCGGCTGCGGCGACGCACCCACGCCGAACAGCAAGGTCGCGAGCATGACCACAACCGCGCGAAGCATGGCGCACTGTACGACGACGGTGTTGCGAAGTGGTGTCGTTGCCGCTTTGTTGTGCAGCCGTGCTTCAGGCGACACAGGGCCTGAGTATTCTGCCCGGCGTGGGCATATGCCCGGAGGGTAGATTGGTGATGCGAGCAGTGGTCGTGGCCGTGATGGCCTGTGGTGTGTTCTTCGCTGGGCCGGTGTCGGCGCAGTCAACGTACGGCGCCGTCGTCGGCGTGGTCACCGACAACACCGGCGCGGTGGTGCCCGGTGCCACGGTGACGCTGACCGAGGTGCAGACGGCAGTGGCCAGGGCCGGCGTGTCGAAGGAGAACGGCGCCTACGAGTTTCTCAACCTGACCCAGGGCCTGTACCGCGTCGAGGTCGAGCTCACGGGCTTTCGCAAGTTCGAATCGGCGTCGTTTCGCGTCGAGGCACGGGAGACCAAGCGCATCAACGCGTCGCTGGCGATTGGCGGGCTGACCGAAGCCGTGGTGGTGCAGAGCGTCGCGCCGATCATCAACACCGAGACGCCGACGGTGTCGTCCGCGACCTCGAACCGCGAACTGCAGGAACTGCCGTTCACCTTTCGCACCCAGAACACCTCGCCGATCCTGGCCATACAGGTGATTCCCGAGGTCCAGCGGGCCAACCAGCAGTTTTCGCTATCGGGCAGCCTGCCGTATCAGAACGAAGTGTCGGTTGATGGCATTCTGACCACGAGCGTGCGGCGCAACGGGATTGGCGCCGAAGGCTTCAACATCTTTCCTTCGATCGAGTCGATTGAGCAGATCAAGGTGAGTTCGGTGAACAACACCGCCGAGTACGCGCAGCTGGGCGACATCACGACGATCTCGCGTCCCGGCACCAACAGTTACCATGGCACGGCGTTCTGGAACTTCAACACCGACAGCCTGAACGCCAACCCCAACTACTTCAATCCGGCGCTCAAGCCCAACGCCACTGACAACCACAACTTCGGCGCCAGCCTCGGTGGCAGGCTCATTCGCAACAAGACCTTCTTCTTCGGCACGTTCGAGCGGCTCGACATCAAGCTGTTCCAGTCGGCGGTGGCCACCGTGCCACAGGCCGCGTTCCGCACCGGCGACTTCTCGTCCATCGCGACGCCCTTGATTGATCCGGCCACGGGCACGGCGTTCCCGGGCAACGTCATCCCGGCCGGCCGCATCAACCCGGTCTCCAGCGCGTTGCTGCGGTCGTACATCCCGGCGCCCAACGAGGGCGCCGCGAGCCATCGCTATTCGGCCGATGCGACCGAAGTGTCGAACCAGTTCGACATCCGCGTCGACCAGAATTTCCGCTCGGGTCACACGCTGTTTGGCCGTTTGAGCTGGAAGGAACTGAAGCGCGTCTCGCCGACCACCTATGCCAGTCTCGGACCGCGCAACTTCGACAACCCGGTGTCGACGTTCGTGCTGTCCGACAACTTCGCGGTTGCTTCCAACCTGCTGAACGAAGCGCGTATTGGCTTCACCAAGGCCGACCAGGGTGCGGTCACCGGCAAGGTGGGGAAGGACCTGGCCAGCGAACTCGGCCTGCGGCTGCTGGCCAACCCCGTGCCCGGCGGCACCGGCACGACCTACGTCGACATTGCCGGCTACACCCGCTTCGGCGAGGCGCAGGAAGAGCCGCTGACCCAGGACACCTTCCAGGTGGCGGACAGCCTCACCTGGATTCGCGCCAACCACACCATGAAGGCGGGCTTCGACATCCAGTGGTTCAACTGGACCAGCCCGGTGAACTTCACCGGCGCCGACGACTTCGGCGTGTTCCGCTTCAACAACAACATCGCCGGCGGCGGCACCGGCAACCCGGTTGCCAATTTCCTGCTGGGCCTGCCGACCGACGTGGACCAGACGGCGTCGGGGCCCAACGTTGACGGCATTGCCACCCACTACAGCGCGTTCGTGCAGGACGAGTGGCGGTTGAACGCCAACGTCACGCTGAGCCTCGGCGTCCGTTACGACCTGCGGCCCGGCTTCGAAGACCGCGAGGGCAACATCAGCAACTTCCTTCGCGACACCACGAACGGCGATGTGGTGGTTCCCGATGACGAGTCGCTGCGCCTGACCTCGCCGGGCTTTGCCGGTTCGCTCGGCACGACCAGGATTCTGACGGCGGCCCAGGCCGGCCTGCCGGTGTCGCTGCGCAACACCGACAGCAACAACATTGCGCCCCGGCTCGGCATTGCCTGGCGCCCGGGCGGCGACACCCGCACCGTCATCCGCGCCGGCTACGGCATCTACTACACGCGGGTGCTGGGTGCGGTATTCAACTCGCTGACCGGAATTCACACCTCCGACAACGTCACCTTCCCCAACGCCTTCGATGCCACTACTCGCACCCACGGCATCGTCTGGCCGAACACCTTCGCCGGCGACCCGTCGCGCGGGGTCACCCGGGTCGGCACGCAGAACTTCTCGACCGCCAACGACCCCAACTTCAAGGACCCGCGGACGCAGCAGTGGAGCCTGACGTTCGAGCGTGAACTGAATCGCACCAACTCGGTCCGCGTCACCTACTCCGGCTTCCGCAGCGACGACCTGACCATGGCGCCGGACCTGAATCAGGTGCAGCCCAACACGACCGGCTTTGCCAACCTGCCCCAGACCGCGCGGCCCTATCCCAACTGGTTCCGCGTCAACACCCGCGACAACGGCGGCTATCACAACTACCATGACGTGCTGGCGCAGTTGAGCGGCACCGTGACGCGGTTCGGGTTGACCCACCGCAGCAGCTACAAGTGGGCCCGCTCGATCGACAACATCGAGGACCGCGGCGCCGGCCAGGGCGACTTCCAGAGCGAGATCAACGGCCGCACCGACAACCGCTTCGATCCCGACTACATGCGCGGCCCGACCACCAACATCCCGACGCATCGCTTCGTCAGCAGCCTGATCTGGGAATTGCCGATTGGCCGCGATCGCGCCTATGGCGCCACCATGCCGGCCGCCCTCGACGCCATCGTCGGCGGCTGGACGCTGTCGAGCGTCGTGCAGGTGCAGTCGGGCGCGCACTTGACCGCCTTCTACAACTCGCACTGCGGATCGGGCACCAACTGCTACGGCAGCGAGAAGGCCGACGCCGTGAGCGGGCAGGACCCGAATGACGGCCCGAAGACGCTGGCCCAGTGGTTCAACACCGGTGCATACTCAGTAGCGGCTTTCCGCGATGCTTCAGGCCGGTCGATCTTCACCGGCCGATTCGGCAACGCTGAGAAGGGCGCGATCATCGGCCCCGGTGTGTGGAACGTGGACTTTGCCGCGATGAAGGACTTCCGCGTCGGCTCGCAGATGCGGGCCAGCGTCAACGTCTTCGTCACCAATCTCTTCAACCACGCCAACTGGGGGCGTCCCGATACCAACGTGACGAGCGCCAACTACGGCCGCATCACGTCGCTCAACGCCGATTTCCCGCTGCGCCGCATCGTGCTGGGCGGCCGGCTCACCTTCTAGAGGAACCCGATGGAACGTCTCCGAATCGCGATCGCGCTCTTCGTCGCCGGGCTGGCGGCGACTGTCTTCGCCCAGTCGCCGCCCGCCATCGTCCTCGTGACACTCGACGGCGCGCGGATCGAGGAGGTGTTCGGCGGCATCGACGTCGCGATCGTGCAGGCCGGGCTCAGGCCTGACCAGCGCCTCGAGGATCAGCCGCTGTACAAGCGTTTCTGGGCGGCGACACCGGAGGAGCGGCGGGCGAAGCTGATGCCTTTCTTCTGGGGCACCCTCATGCGCGAGCACGGCTCGATTGCCGGCAACCCGGCGAAGCAGAGCCGCGTGCACCTGTCCAACGGCCACTGGTTTTCGTACCCGGGCTACTCGGAGGTTCTTACCGGCCGGGCGCGAGACGAAGTGGTCAAGAGCAACGATCCGATTCGCAATCCCTATCCCACCGTGCTCGAGTTCCTCAAGAAGAGCGGTGGCCTCAATGCGAACCAGGTGGCGGCATTTGCATCGTGGGATGTCTTCAACGCGATTGTCGAACACATCGAAGGTTCGCTGACGGTGAATGCCGGGTTTGAAGCGTTCGAATCGCCGAATGAAGAGGTGCGTCGCCAGAGCCGGCTGCAGTTCGAGACGCCGACGCCGTGGGACAGCGTGCGCCACGACGCCTACACATTCCGGTTCGCGATGGACCACGTGGCCCGGCACAAGCCGAGGGTGCTGTACCTGGCCCTTGGCGAGACCGACGACTGGGCCCACGACGGCCGATACGACCGCGTGCTCGAAACCTACACGAGGACCGACGACTACCTGAAGCAGTTGTGGGACTGGCTGCAATCACAGCCCGAGTATCGCGGTCGCACGCACCTGCTGATCACGACCGATCACGGACGAGGCCGCACGCCGAAGGACTGGAAAGACCACGGCAAGGACGTGATCGGGGCCGGCGAGACGTGGATGGCGTTCGCTTCGCCCTCGATGCCGCGACGAGGCGAGTGGAGCGGTCATGCGCCGCTGACGGCGGCGCAGGCCGCGGCGACGTTGATCAAGTGGTGGGGCGGCGACTGGAAGGCGTTCGATCCAGCCGCCGCTCCTCCTGTGCAGTAGTCGGCTAGGGCTTGATCAGGTAGAACGTTTCCTGACGCCCGTTAATCCAATCCCACTTGCCGCCGGGCATGATCGCCGCGTCTTCTTCGAGCGCGAAGCGCACGGGTTGGTTGCCCCACTCGGGCACGTTGTGCGTCACGTTCAGCTCGATCGAGTGCCAGGTGTTGGGGCGGAACACGTACTCGCCGCGCACGGGCACGCCCTGCTGGTAGTCGGTCATGCCAATGGGCGGACCGGCGCCGTGGCCGTGATAGCCGACCGGGTGGCAGTAGATGGACGGCACGAGCCCTTCCTTCTTCGCCTGCGCCAGCGCATCGGCGAGCGCCTGGTTGCCGGTGCGCTCGAGCCGCGCGTACTGCATGGTCAGGTCCTGCAGACGATTGGCGGCCTTGAGTCCGGCCTTGAGCCCCGCGGGTGCGTCGGTTTCACCCGGCTTCAGCACATACGCGTTGTGCTGCGTGTCGGTCGAGAAGCCCATGTAGACGATGCCGAAGTCGGTGTGGAGCATGTCGCCCGGCAGGATCACGCCACGCGGGCTGGTCTTCTCGCCCTGGCGGAAAATGGTCACCGACGGCTGGAACCACTTGCCCAGGCCAAGTTCAACGACGCGCTGGCGCATCCACCACACCACGTCTTCGTTGGTGGTCTTGCCGGGGGTGATCACCTTGTTCGAGAACGCCTCGCGAATCACCATGTGCGCCGCCTTCATGGCGTGGCGATAGGCGTCGAGCTCTTCGGGCAGCTTCACTTCGAGCCAGCCGACCGCCAGCATCTCGGCCGACTTGATCTTGGCCGCGTGGGCGGGACCCAGCGCCTCGACGAGACGCCGCTTCTCGTTGGCGGTGATGCCGTCGGCATGCTGCCACGCATCCGACTCGTTGATGCCGATTACCCTGGGGTTCTTCTCGTCGACCAGCTTGCGCAGCGCCTCGTGCTGGCCGTCGTTGGTCGAGGGCACCATCGGGAAGATGCCGTCGTAGTCGAAACGGCCAATCGAAAACCGCTCCGCCGGCTTGCCGCCGCCGGGGTTGTAGAACACCAGCAGCGTGCGCCGCCGCGAGGCGTAGTAGGTGAGCGGCGCCATCGACGCGAACACCGGGTCCTCGTTGTACTCGCGGGTGGGGATGATCCACATGTCGATGCCCTCGCGGGTCATCAGGCCCGACAGCAGCGTGTCGAACCGCTTCTTGATCCACGGCGTGACGAGCGCGTTCTGCTCCCGGTGGGTGAGCACGCGCTGCGCGGGATCGGGATACGTGACGGTCTGCTCGGACGTTCGGAGAGCGATGGCTTCAGCCGTCGCTACGCTCGCGGACTCCGCCGTTCGGAGAGCGATGGCTTTAGCCGTCGCTGCAGACAACGTTAGAGCGATCAGGAAAATCGTGGTGTAGAGGCGCATGGTTCGTCGATTCTACCGGTTCGGCTGCCGCTTTGCAGAGTACTAACGCCATGGCAAGGCATCCCCATCGAGAGGGCTACTGGGATCACACCCTTCGAGACGACGAGTCGCTGTCGGGTGTCGCCGCATACGTCGTCTTGAACCCTGTCAGGGCCGGACTTGTGGCATCACCAGAGGAGTATCCCTTCACGGGATCCTCTCGGTTCATCGTGGTGGAACTGGCCCTCCACGAGCCGCGGCGACCCTTCAGCGACGGCTGAAGCCATCGCTCCCCGAACGCCTCTTCAGCGACGGCTAAAGCCATCGCTCTCCGAACGTCTCAGCCGAGCAAGTATCCAGCCCTGCTGAACGGCATGACGCGGATGCGGTCGCCCGACAACGCCGCAATCGCGTTGGCCACGGCCGGCGCAATCGGCGGCAGCGGTGGCTCGCCGAAGCCCGTCGGCCGCAGCCGGCTCGGCAGGAAGTGCGCCTCCATCACCGGCGGCGTCTCGCGCATGCGGATCATGCGGTAGTCGCCGAAATTGCGCGACGTCGCGCGGCCCCGCTCGATCGGCACCTCGCCGTAGAAGGCCGCGCCGAGCCCATCGATGATGCCGCCCTGCATCTGCGCCTCGAGCATCGACAGGTTCACCGCCTGCCCGACATCGGCGACCGACACCACCTTGTGGATGGTGACGCGCTTCTGGTTGTTGGCGCCGGCCGTGACCGACACCTCGACGACGTGCGCGCAGTAGGCGCCGAAGGTGAAGTGCATGGCAATGCCTCGGGCCCGCCCGTCCGGCGCCCGCTGGGCGAGCGCGCCGCGCTCGGCGGCGGCCAATAGTACCGCCCTCATGCGCGCGGGATCGTAAGGACTCGGATCCGTGTCGGTCTTCGGCACATCGCCGCTCTCGCCAAGGATCTCGAGCCGCAGGTCCACGGGGCTGCGTCTCGCCCTCGCCGCCAGCTCGTCAATCGTCGTCTCGATGGTGAACGCGTTCACCACGTGCGCGGGCGCGCGCCAGGCGCCGGTGGCCACGCCGGTGAGCGGCGCGCCGTAGCGCAGCCGCGCGTTGGGAATGCGCGTTGGCTGCAGATCCGCGTCGAGCTGCTGGATGCGCTGCACGCGTCCAACGTAGCTGCCGTAGGTCTCGGTTGAGTGTTCGCCACGCGGGTCCTTGCGGTACACGTTCCTCGAGCAGCTGGCGGTCACATGGTCCCAGGCCACGATCTTCCCGTCGGCATCAAGGCCTGCGCGCAGGCGCTGCATGGCGGCCGGACGATAGTAGTCGTGTTGCAGGTCGCCCTCGCGGCTGTCGATCACCATCACGGCGCCGCCAACGGCCTTGGCGACCACTGCGGCCTCGGCGGCGTAGTCCGACATCAGCCGCCGGCCGAAGCCGCCGCCAATGCGGGTGCAGTGGACGTGCACCTTCTCGGCGGCAATCCCGGTCGCGCGCGACACGATCGAGGGCACGCCCATCGGCATCTGGATGGGACCGCGCACCCACATCTCTCCATTCCTGAAGTCGGCGGTGCAGTTGTGCGGCTCCAGCGTGGCATGCGACACGAACGGGAACGAGTAGGTGTTGTCCACCACCGTACTCGCCGCCGCGATCGCATCGTCGACGCGTCCGGAGTTGTGTAGCGTTGCCGGCGGCGCGGCCAGGAGCTTGTGGAACTGCTCCGTTAGTGAGGCATTACTCTCGCCCGCGTATGGACCCTCGTCCCAGGTGATGACCAGCGCGTCGCGGCCCTTGAACGCGGCCCAGGTAGTGTCGGCCACCACCGCCACACCCGGCATGAGCATCGTCGGATTGTCCAGACCCTTGATCTCGACGATGTCGCGGACGCCGGGGACCTGGCGGGCCTTGGTGCTGTCGATGGTGAGCGGGCGGCCGTTGAAGACCGGGCACTTCGCAATCGCGGCGAACTTCATACCGGGAATGCGCACGTCGATGCCGAAGACGCCCTCGCCGGTGATGACCCGGTGGTTGTCGGTGCCGTTCACGCGCGTGCCGATCAGGCGGTAGCGCGAGGGATCCTTGAGCGGCACGTCGCCTGGCACCGTGAGTGTGGCGGCCCGTGCGGCGAGCGCGCCAAATCGCGCGGCGCGATTGCTGGCCGCGTGGCGAACGGTGTGCATGGCGGTATCGCACTCGCTGGCCGCGACGTTCCACTCGGCGGCCGCCGCGTTGATCAACAGCGCGCGCGCGGTTGCGCCGACGCGGCGCAGTCGATGCCAGTCTGACCGGATCGCATCGCTGCCGCCGACGCCTTGCCCGCCGTACTTCTGGTCCATCGGCGCATCGTCCACCCGCACACGGGTCCAGTCGGCATCGAGTTCTTCGGCGACGATCATCGGCAGCGACGTCCGCGTGCCCTGGCCCATCTCGGGCTGTGCCGACCAGATCAGCACGCCGTCGTCTGGATCGATCTGGATGTACTCGGTGGGGAAACCGGCAGGTCCGGTCGCAGTTGGAGGCTGTTGCGCGCCGGCGAGATCGGAGGTCATGGCCACGACCAACCCGCCCGTGGCGGCGAGGCTGGCGGTGATGAAAGTGCGGCGAGACGCTGATGCCGGCCGACCAGTAAATGTGGCGTCCGGCTTTAGCCGGACTGAGAGTGCTTGATCTTCGATGATGCCGGCCTTGGCATCTCGGAGAACGTCGCGTCTGGATCGCATGGCTATTCGCTCCTCATCACGTCAACGGGGGAAGTGCGCGTGGCCCGGCGCGCGGGCGCCAGTGACGCGGCCAGGGCGGCGGTAGCAAGGACGCCGCCCACCACGAATGGCAGGAACACGGGCACCTCCGCTGCCTCGATGGCCGTTGACCGCAACGCCTGGAACGCGGCGACGCTGATGAGGCCGCCCGCCGCCAGGCCCAGCGCGACCAGTCCGCCGCCGCTGCGTAACACCAGCGTCAGCACTTGCGCCGGCGTGGCGCCCAGGGCTTGTCGAATGCCGAACTCCCGCGCCCGCATCGACACGAAGTAGGCCAGCACGCCGTAGGTGCCGAGCGCGGCGAGCATTAGTCCGCTGATGGCGAAGATGCCGGCGGCCATGGTCCCCATGCGCTGCTGGCCCTGGGCCTCGGCCCACATCGTGGTCATGATCGACGGCCTCGGGCACCGGCAGCATGGGGTCGATCTGTTTCACCGCATCGCGCACGGCAGGGAGCAGCGCCGCGGCCCCGACGGGCGGTCGCAGCATCACGTGCACTGTTCCGGCAGCCAGCGTGCCGGCATGCTGTTCGTACGGCACGTACCAAGTCTCTCGCCAGTCGCCGGTGTCGCGGACGTCGCCGGCCACGCCCACCACCGTCAGCCACGGCGCGTCGGGCCGTGCCTGGCGAATGCGCTTGCCGATGGGGGTCGGCGTTGGGCCACATCCGCTCGGCGAGGCGAAGGCTGACCACCGCGACCGGCATGCTGGTGGCGGTGTCGGAGGCGTCGATGCCGCGCCCGCGGATCAGCGTGATGCCCGCGGCTTGCAGCCAGCCAGCGGTGACCAGGCGGTGGTTGATGATGGGGCCGGCCTGGCCCGGCGCCAGCGGCTGGTCCGCGGATTCGATGGCGGCACCGAAGCTGCCGCGGTCGAGCGGGTTGACGGTGACAATGCCGCTGCGTTCGATACCGGGAACGGCGGCGGCCACCTCGCCAAGCCGGCGAACCAGCGTGATGCGCCGCTCGGCGGTGTCGTAGCGCTCGGGGAGCGGCATGCGCAGGGAGACCAGGTTCTCGGCCTGCAGGCCGAGGTCGGTGGCCAGCAGGCGCTCGAGGTTGCCGATCATCACGCCGGCACTGAGCAGCAGCACCACCGCCAGCGAGACTTCCCCGACCACCAGCGCGCGCATCACGCGCTGGCCGCCGGTGGCGCCTCGGGTTTGCGTCCGCAGCGTCTCGTTGACGTCGGTGCGCGCCAGCTTGATGGCGGGCACGAGCCCGGCAACCAGGCCCGCCGTGAGCGTGACCGCGGCGGCGAACAGCGCCGCGCGCACGGCGATCTCCTTGGCGCGTCGAATGCCTCGGGCCAGCAGCAGGTTGGCGACATTCGCGGCGGCGAGCAGCAGCAACAGCACGGCCCCGCCCATCAAGACTACAGAGGTGCGCGCTTCGGTGCCGATCAGCGACTCGCGGATTGGCGTCATCGCGAAGCGGATGGATCGATTGGCGACCGGCCGCGCGGCTTCCGCGCGCACCGCGATGGCCTCGAGCTCGGCTTCCGCCTGCGCGCGGGTCACGCCCGGCGCCAGCCGCGCCATCACGTTCAGCGAAGCCTCCGTTGCGGGATTCACCACCTCGGGCATCCACGCCTCCGCGTCGTAGGGGAAGTTGAAGCCGGGGTGTGCGACGCCGACGATGGTCACCATGCGGTCTTCGAGGCGGACCGTCTGGCCGACGGCCGACGGGCGGCCGCCGAACTGCCGCTGCCACAGGGTGTAGCTGAGTACCAGCGCCCCGGAGTCGAGCCCGGTGCGATGTTCGTCGGCGGTGAACAGGCGTCCCGCCTCGGCGCGCACGCCCAGGAAGGGCAGGGCCCCATCGGTGGCCAGCAGCACGCGGACCGGAATGGCGATGCCGCTCTCGATCAACGACCACTCGACGCGCCGCAGGCCCACTACCTGTTCGAAGCTGCGGGCCTCGTCGCGGATGGAGAGGAAGTTCGAGATCCGGTTGGTGCGCAGTCCGCCGGGGTTCAGCGTGAAGTCCTGCAGGCGATAGACGCGGTCCTCGTGGGGAATCGGCAGCGGCCGCAACAGCGAGGCGTTGACCACGTTGAAGATCACGCCGCTGGCGGCGATGCCGGTGGCCAGCGTGGCGGTCAGCGTGAGGGTGAATCGCCAGTCGGCGCGGAGCGCGCGAAGCGCGTGACGCAGGTCGGTCCACATGGCCTTACTCGTGGCCGCGGGCCGCAGCCAGTTCGGCGGCGCGACGGACCGCCTGTCGAATGCGCGCGTAGGTGCCGCAGCGGCAGAGGTTCCCGTTCATCGCCGCCGTGATCTCATCGTCCGAAGGATTCGGCGTGCGCGCGAGCAGCGCCGCGGCCGTCATGATCTGGCCGGCCTGGCAATAGCCGCACTGCGGCACGTCGATGTCGAGCCATGCCTGTTGCACCGGGTGGATTGCATCGACTCCCGGTTCCCGACTCCCGGCTCCCGACTGACTCGCGAGCCCTTCAATGGTCGTGATGGGTCGGCCACCGACGGTGGACACGGGGGTGGTGCACGAGCGTGTCGCCGTGCCATCCACGTGAACGGTGCAGGCGCCGCAGAAGCCGCCGCCGCAGCCGAACTTGGTGCCCACCAGGTCAAGGTGGTCCCGAAGTGCCCACAGGAGGGGCGTGTCGGGATCGATGTCGAGTTGAACGGGTCGGTGGTTGATGGAGAGTGCAATGACGGCCATGCCTGGTAATACGCCGCCCCCGAGAGGTTAGTCCCGAGCCCCACCCGATGTTCCGCCGATGAAATGGATGATTGGGGCCAGGCCCCCAGAATCACCATTTCTCGCGCGCCAACCGTCGGAATGTGCCGACTGTACCCAGTTCGTCCCACCATTCGCCACGCGCGCAAGGCAGTGTGATTCTGGGGGCCTGGCCCCAATCATCCATTTGGGGATTTGACCGGGGCGGCTGGGCGGGGCGATGCGGCGTCTATACTCGAACCGTGGATGCATTCATTGCCGGCGAGTGGCAGGTTTCGCCATCACTGAACCGGATGTCGCGCGGCGGGGACGAAGTGCGCCTCGAGCCCAAGGTGATGCAGGTGCTCGAGTGCCTCGCCGAGACTCCCGGCGAAGTGGTCACCCGCGATGCGTTGGTGGCGCGCGTCTGGCCCGATGTCTTTGTCACAGACGATGTCCTGCACCGGGCGATTCGTGAGCTGCGCCGTGCCTTCGGCGATGACACCGCGAACCCCGCCTACGTGGAAACCATCCGCAAGCGCGGCTATCGGCTGATCGCGCCGGTTCGCCCCCTCAATGCGCCACTTGATGCACTCGCGGCGCCGCGTGTCGCGCCACCCCATGTCGCGCCGGCCCCAGTCGCGCCCGCGCCGCCGCCCCCTCGCATCGCCCAGTTCGCTGTCGCCTCCATCGCCCTCGCCCTCACACTCGGCGCCGTCGTCTACGCGCTCGCCTCGCGCGCGCCCGCTGTCGACGATGCACCCACGTCGGTTCGCTTCGTCGCTATGACCTCGGGGCCGCTCAACGAAACTGATCCCGCGCTCACGGCCGATGGCCGCCGCCTCGCCTTCGCCATGCGCCCCGAAGGCTCCGAAGGTCCCGCGGATCTCTACGTGACCACCGGCGCGGGCCACACCCCCGAACGCCTCACCGCGCATCCCGCCGACGATCGCTACCCGGCATGGTCGCCCGATTCCGCCACGCTGGCCTTTGTCCGGATCGATGGCACCACCTGCGACGTCATGCTGATGTCGATGGCGGATCGCCGCGAACGCCGCCTCGCCGCCTGCGGCAACCTCGAAGAGCCGCGCCTCAGCTGGTCCGCCAACGGCGAGTGGCTGGTCGAGTCGTTCGCACCGGGACCCGATCCCATTCGCGGATGGCAGATCGCCCGCCTCTCCACCCGCACCGGCGTACGCGAGCCGCTCACGCTTCCGGCCCCCGCGACGCTCGGCGACTACTTCCCGACCGTATCGCCCGACGGCACCCGCATCGCCTTCGTCCGCGGCATCAACGGCGCGACCTCCGACATCTTCACCATTCCGTTCAACGGCGGCACCGCCACCCGTGTCACCTGGGACAACCAGGATCTCGTCGGCCTCGACTGGGGCGCCGACAGCCGTTCGCTGGTCTACGCCACCGATCGCGCCGGCGGCTACACCATCTGGCGCGTGCCCGCCGAGGGCGGCGACTCGCAACTCGTGGTCGGCGGCGCCGCCAAGTTGAAACACCCTTCGGTGGCCCGCCACGACGGCCGCATCAGCTACGAGAGCTGGGGCTACGAGATCAATCTGTGGGAAGCGCCGCTGACCGCCCGGCTCGATCTCGAGGACGATCACGCATCCACCGTCCGGCCCGTTGTCCGCTCCTCTGATCAGTGGAACCACTCGCCTGATCTGTCGTCCGATGGCAAGCAGATCGCCTTCGTCTCGACGCGCTCGGGTGGTGCGGAACTCTGGGTCGCCGATCGCGACGGCGCGAATGCCCGCCAGCTCTCGAACTTCGGCCGCGCCTCGATGCGCCAGCCGCGCTGGTCGCCCGATGGCCGCCGCGTCCTAATCAGCGCCGGCGTCAACGGTCAGATGGATCTGTATGCACTCGACGTCGCCACCGGCTCGTCGTCTCGGCTCACCAACGATGCTGATGACGAAGTGGCGCCGGCGTGGTCACGTGATGGGTCGACGGTGATCTTCGGCGCGCGCCTCTCGGGATCGTGGCAGCTGATGAAGCTGGATCCCGTCAGCGGTGCCCGCACGCAAATCACCCCCACCGGCGGTTATGCAGGACAGGAGTCGCCGGATGGCCGCAGCATCCTGTTCACGCGGCTCGAACAGCCGGGCGTGTGGACCATGCCTGTTGAGGGTGGCACGCCGGAACTGCTGGTGCCGGCCGTTCGCGCGGCGGAGTACGCCAACTTCCGCGTGACCACCGGCGGGATCTTCTACGTCGGCGTCACCGCCGACCAGGTGGTCGTGCGCAAGGCGCCGCTCGCCGGCGGACCAGGAATCGACGTTGCGTGGCTCGGCAACTACTCGTGGCCGGGATTCGCCGTCACCCCCGACGGCTCCAGCGTGCTGTATGCGCACTGGGACCGCCGAGAGAGCAACATCATGGCCATCGACAGCAAATAGATTACGGAGAAATCAGCGACGGCTGAAGCCATCGGTCTCCGAACGTTCGGAGGGCGGGGACTTCAGTCCCCGCCTTTAGCAGCCAACTGCTTCGCCATAGACTGGTAATACGCCAGCCGCGACAACTGGTCCTTCGTCGGCGCGCCGGTCCAGCGGCCGACCGCGCCGTAGAGCCCCGAGATGCGCGACAGCAACTCGCGCGACTGGCGCTTCAGGTCGACGATGTCGGCGCCGGTGCCGCCCATCTTCTGGATGCGATCGTTCACCGGCGCATACATCCGCGCCAACGCCGTCACCTGCGTCACCGCATCGGTCCACAGCCGGCGCTCCGCGGGCGTCACGTCGATGCGCGGATCCTCGCGCACCTCGACCTTCTGCTCCAGCGTGCGGCCGCCGGCGACCATGCGCACGACATAGGTGCCCGGTGCCACGAACGGACCCGGCATGCCGCCGGTCCGCGGCGCGTCATCGTCATCACCGCCAAACCCGCCGCGCAGCGGCAGGTCGCTCTCGCGCAGGTTCCAGCTCACGCGGTTCACGCCCTTGTCGCCGGTCGCCCGCAGTGTGTTGACCAGGTGGCCGCTCGCCGAGTGAACGGTGATGGCCGGCGCCGTACCCGCAGCGCCGAGCCAGTAGTCCACCAGCGCCCCGTTGACCGGGTTCTCGCCGCGGTACCACATGTCGCCGGTGTGCGCCTTCAGGTTGGTCTGGCGAATCTGGTACGCCGGCGCGACCGTGAACAGGTGCGCGGGCGACGCGAGCACCTGCGGCGTCATCTCCTGCAGCGCGTTGATCTTGTCGAGAATCCAGATGCCCCGGCCGTGCGTGGCCAGCACCAGGTCGTTGTCGCGCGGGTGGATCACCAGGTCGTTGTGCGGCAGCGTCGGCATGTTGTTCTTCAGCTCGAGCCAGTTGGTGCCGCCATTGGGCGAGAAGAACAGCCCGATCTCGGTGCCCGCGAACAGCAGGTTCGGGTTCTTCACGTCTTCGCGGATGGTGCGCACCACGCGGCCGGCCGGCATGTCGCCGGCAATGGCGGTGAACGTCTTGCCGCCATCCGCCGACTTGTAGATGTAGTTGCCCAGGTCGTTACTGCGGTGGTTGTCGACCGCGACGTAGACGGTGTTGGCGTTGTGACGCGAGGCCTCGATGCCGCCGAACCACGACGATTTCGGCAGCCCCGGCAGGCGGTCCTGCAGGTCGGTCCACGACTTGCCGTCATCGTTCGACATCCGCAGCCGCCCATCGTCCGTGCCCACGTAGAGCAGGCCCTTGCTGAGCGGCGACATGGCGATCGAGACAATGCCGGGATAGAACGGCACGCCGTCGTCCACTGACAGGATGTTTTCGTCGGGCAGACGGCCCATTACGGGCAGCTTGCTGCGATCGACGCCTGTTGTCATGTCTCCAAGATCTTCCCAGGTGTTGCCGCGGTCGCGCGAGCGGAACAGGTGCTTGGCGCCGGCGTAGATCGTCGCGGAATCAAACGGCGAGAGCGCGATCGGCGCGTCCCAGTTGGCGTAGTGCCACTCGTTACCCAGCACCTGCGGCGGCACGTCTTTGCCCCAGGTGTTCCAGTTGCGGCGGTCGCCGATGGCGCCTTGCGGATCGCCGGGGCGAATGTCCTGCGTTGTGAACGTCCGCGTGTCGTTGCGCTGCAGGCCCAGGAACTGGCTGGCCGAGAACACGATGCGCGAGTTGCTGGGATCGGGCACGGTGAAGAAGCCGTCGCCGCCGCACAGCCGCGACCAGTGCTCGTTCAGAATGCCGTTGGTCGTCCAGCTGGCGCTCGGCCCCTCCCAGCAGCCGTTGTCCTGCAGCCCGCCGTAGATGTTGTACGGCCGCTCGTTGTCCACCGCGACGCGGTAGTACTGCGACACCGGGATGTTCTGCACATACAGGAACTTGAGGCCGCGATCGTAAGAGATGCCAATGCCGCCGTCATCCAGCTTGACGACGTGGCGCGAGTCTTTCGGGTTGACCCACACGAAACGGTCGTCGCCGTGCAGCGTCTGGCTCGGCGTCGTGAACGACTCGCCGCCGTTGTCCGAGAACGAGTAGGAGTTCATCATGTAGACGCGGCGATCGTCCTGCGGATCGATCAGCGGCTGGCTGGCGTACATCGGCCGCGGATTCCAGTTCGACATGAAGCGCCAGGTCTTGCCCGAGTCGTTGCTGCGGTAGATGCCGCCGCGGCGCTCGGTATAGGCGGTCGAGGCGTTGTAGCGGAAGCCCTGCTCGATGCTGACGATCAGAATGCGCGGGTCCTTGCGATAGACGGCGATGCCAATGCGGCCGTATTCGCCCTCGGGCAAGCCATTGCCGGTCAGCTTGGTCCACGTCGCGCCGGCGTCGGTGCTCTTCCACAGCGCGCTGCCGGGGCCGCCGCCGTTGAAACCGAACGCGGTGCGGCGACGCTGATAAGTGGCGGCGTAGAGCACGTTGGGATCGAGCGTGTCCATGGCCAGGTCGGTGGCCCCGGTGTCTTCGTCCACGTGCAGCGTGCGCTGCCAGGTCTTGCCGCCATCGAGCGTGCGATAGATGCCGCGGTCGCCGCCCGGGCCCCACACCGAGCCCTGCGCCGCCACGTAGACAATCGCCGGATTCGACGGGTGAGGGACGATGCGGCCGATGTGCATGGACGACTTCAGTCCGACGTTGGTCCAGGTCTTGGCGCCGTCGGTCGACTTGTAGATGCCGTCGCCCCAGCTGACGCTCTGCCGGTTGGCGCGCTCGCCGGTGCCGACCCAGATGATGTTCGGGTCGGGCTGGTAGATGGCGACATCGCCAATCGAGGACGTGCCCTCGCGCTCGAACACCGGCGCCCAGGTGATGCCGTTGTCGAGCGTGCGGTACATCCCGCCCGTCGACGAAGCGACATACATGATGAAGGGATTGCTTTCGACGACGTCCATGTCGACGAAGCGGCCCGACATGGTGGCGGGACCGATCGTGCGCAGCCGCAAGCCCGCGAGGTCGCCGCCCTGCAGCACCGGCGCGGCCTGGGCGTAGAGGCGGGTCGTGAGACCGGCCTGGGTCGCGACCTCGTAGAGGCGGGTCTTCAGACCCGCCTGCGGCGCCCATTCAGGAGCTGCGGCAGCGGCAAGGGCAATGACAACCAGAGACAGAAGTCGGCGTCGAGTCATGCCGCCGATCCTACTACCGAGCGCCGGCAACACGGCGCGACTCAGTCTTTCCGATCGGCCGGTCCCAGCAGTTGCGGCAGATTCATCAGCACGATTAACCCGGACTGTGCCGCCCGTTGATTCGGCCTCACGACCAACAGCCGCCCGTCTTTGCCGACCGCATAGGCCCAGCCATCGGTCGAGACGGCACCAAGTGCAAACAGCGGTTTCGGAATCTCCGGTTGAGGTGCCGCGCCACTCCCGAGAGGCACGCTCGTCAACGTGCCGTCCAGATCGATGAACAGCAGCTCGCGACCGTCGCGCGTCCAGCGGGGCGAGGTGCCCCCGTGACCTGAAATGGTCCAGCGGCGGGCGGCATCGGGAAAGGTGATGACATAGACCTCTTCCTGGCCCGACTCAGTGGAGGTGTAGGCAAGGTATCGGCCGTCGGGCGAGAGCTGCCCTTGCCGTTCGGCAAAGCGCGACTGGAGAATGGGCATCGGCCGCCGGTCGTCGAGCCGGACGTAGCCGAGATCCCAGGTCTTGTCGGGCCCGCTCTCTTCAAAAATCACCAGCCGGCCATCGGCCGACCAGTCGGTGGGTTGCCGCGTGAAGCGGCTGGTATCCCCTGTCAACAGCGGCTCGGCGTCGCGGGTGCCGGCGACAGCCTTGAGCATCAACGTCGTCTGGGCGCCCGGCATGCCGACGAAGAAGGCGATCTGTGAGAGATCAGGGGACCACACCGGATGTCCCGCGGCCAGTCGCTGGCTGGTATCGAACGTGAAGCGCGTGCGCGTGCCGCGGTCGGCGTCGAGCAGCCAGATGCCACCGGGCCGGCTGGCGATAATCAGCTCTACCGCCGCAAGCCGGTCGCTGGGCGCCAGCGCCAGGGAGTGCACGCCGCTGCTCGAAGCAAACGTCTCCCCAGGCCGGCCGTCGCGGTTCACCCAGACCAGGTCCACGTCTCCTGACCGGTCGGTGGCATCGTAGACCAGCGTGCCCGTGCGAGAGATCGAGAATGACGCCAGGTCGAGCGCCCGCTGCATCACCTGGTCCGAGATGACGCTGGCATCGCCGGTAAATGACGCCGTGGCCACGTCGAATGGCCGCGCCAGCAGAGCCCCATCAGCCACGTACACCAGGTGGCCCGCGGCCACGTACTCCGCGCCAGAAGCAATGGCGCCCACTGTCCTGGCCTCCATCGAACCAAGCGCGGCCTGGCGCAAGGTCGATTTGCTATCGTCCCGATCCACTGTGCTGAACAGGAACCGTTGCCCATCCGGCAGGAAGTGAGGGCGCACATGGCGGATGTCGCCATCGTCTTCAAGCCGGGTGATGGCCTCGGGCGTGCCACCCCTGGCCGGGACGCGGTAGATCAGCCGGTTGGCGAACAGAATGACGCCGTCATCATTCCAGGTGCCATGCCCGCCCGGACACTCGCAGATGACCTGCACGGTTCCGGACGTGATATCCAGGCGCTTGAGTTTGCCCTCGCTCTGGAACGCGACGGCCTGGCCATCGGGCGACCAGAACGGTGTGCCCGCGGCGGCCGTGCCGGGCAGTTCTCGGGCGGTCCCATCCCGGAACGAGTGCAGCCACAGCGTCGCGGCTCCCGCCGCCCTCTTTGCGGAGTACACCAGGAATTCGCCATCGGGCGAAACCGCGAATGACGCCATCATCTGCAGCACTCCGGCCTCAGCAGGAGGGGCGACCGAAAACCGGACGGCCGTCGCCGGCCCCGGCGGTACGGGTCTCGTGACCAGAAGGCCAATCGCGACGGCAGCGGCGATCGCCGCCAGCGCCCAGGCCAGCCGCTCTCGCCACGTCGCTCCGGCGCGGCCGGTGTCTCGCGAGTCGCGCACCAACTCGCCGGTCGAGGTCATCGCATCGTCGATCTCGAGGCGCGCCACGGCAATGTGTGGCAGCCTCCGGCGCGGATCCTTCTCGAGCGCGCGCCTCATCAGCGTGCGGATCGGGAGCGGCGTTGCCGGCGGTAACGCACTCCAGTCCGGCGTGTCGCGCATCACCGACGTGATGATGTCGGTGACGTCGTCACCCTTGAATGCCCGGGTAGCGGTGAGCATCTCGAACAGCACGACGCCAAAGGCCCAATTGTCGGCGCGCTGATCGACCACCCTGCCCTTGGCCTGCTCAGGCGACATGTAGGCAGCCGTGCCGAGGATCATCCCGTGCATCGTCATCGCAGGGGCGGTGATCGTGGGCGAATTCTCAAGACCCTGTGGCGACGAACCTTTAGGTTCGTCGAGCGCCTTCGCGAGACCAAAATCCAGCACCTTCACGGTGCCGTCGGGCCGCACCTTCACGTTGGCCGGCTTCAGGTCGCGATGGATGATCCCCTGCTCGTGCGCGGCTTCCAGCGCTTCGACGATCTGTTTGGCGATCGGTAGCGCTTCATCGATTGGGATGGCACCGCGCTTCAGCCGCTCCGCGAGATCCTCGCCCTCGACCAGCTCCATGACGAGCGCCATGGTCCGGTCACCAATGTGGTGTCCGGCTTCTGCCGGACCTTCCTCGATGCCATAGATGGCGGCGATGTTGGGGTGATTGA